>Ga0081539_10000250_pt1 | contig 125352 bp, 119 predicted proteins | sample TabmetS4T2R2_FD_71023 | JGI IMG/M metagenome (GOLD analysis project Ga0081539, IMG submission 71023) | Tabebuia heterophylla rhizosphere microbial communities from the University of Puerto Rico - S4T2R2 | ecosystem: Host-associated > Plants > Roots > Rhizosphere ... | reverse complement strand
TGTTGAAGCCGAAGCGCTTCTGGCGGAATAGCACCGGGCCCGGGCTGTCCAGCTTGATAGCGAGCGCGACCAGCGCCATCACCGGCAGCGCCAGCAACAGGCAAATGCCGCCGACCACGCGGTCGAACAGCCATTTCATCACCAGGTCCCAGTCGGTGATCGGCGCCTCGAACACGTCGAGCGTCGGCACGTCGCCGAGATAGGAATAGGCGCGGGGGCGGAAGCGCAGCTTGTTGGTGTGGGCGGAGAGGCGGATGTCGACCGGCAGCACCCACAGCTTCTTCAGCATCTCCAGGATGCGGGTCTCCGCCGAGATCGGCAGCGCGAACAGCACGAGATCGACGCGGGTGCGGCGGGCGAATTCGACGATGTCGTCGACCTTGCCGAGTTTCGGGCTGCCGGCGCAGGCCTCGAGCGCCCGCGTGTCGTTGCGGTCGTCGAACACGCCGAGCACGTGGATGTCGGAATCGTCCTGCCTGTTCAGGGCCTCGACCAGCTGCTCGCCATTGTGATCGGAGCCGACGATCACGGTGCGGCGGTCGAGCCGGCCGTCATGGGCCCAGCTGCGCACCAGCGTGCGCAGGAACAGCCGCCCGGCGATCAGCCCGATGAGGCCGACCAGGAAAAAGCCGCCAAGCCACAGCCGCGACACCTCGCCGCCGAGCTTGGCAAAGAACGATGCACTGATGAACAGCAGGAACACGAAGGCCCAGGCGGAGATCATCCGCGTCATCTGCCGCAATTGCCCGCGGAACATGTCGACGTCGTAGATGTCGGCGGCCTGGAAGCTGATCACGGTGGCCAACGTCATGGCGAAGATCGCCGCGGCATATTCCCACTGGAAGCCGCTGCGCGGCGCGACATAGGCGAAATACAGCGACAGCCCGATCAGGCCGATCAGGATGAAATCGGCGATGCGCACGGCGCCCGCAATCACGATCGGCGAATAAGCGGCGGGCACCTTCTCGCTGGCCACAGCAAGCGCTGCCGGCGTCAGACGGCGGCGCCGTTCGACCTGCTGCGGCCGGCCGGCACTTGCGGTCATCGCGGCGCTGGCCGCGGCGTCCAGCATCGAGCGAGCGTTAATCGGTTCCAATTTGTCCACATCCGTTCTTAAGCGGCAACGTAAGCATGCGCGTGCCGCAGCGGAATTGCCTACTGCTTGGACTTACGGGACAAATTCGAAGAAACAGTTACGTTGGTAAATAACGGTTAACGATTGGCAAACGCGTCGCGGTAACCGGCGAGCACGCCCTCGACCATCGCCTTCTGGGAGAAGTGCAGGAAGATGCGCTCGCGCAGCGACCGCGCGCGGGCCCGCGCCGCCTCCATGTTGTCGAGCGCCGCCTCGATGGCGTCAGCCATCGCGCCGACGACGTTGGCGGCGAACAGCGCGCCTTGGTGTTCGGGGCCGAAAATCTCGGGGATACCGCCGACATTGGCGGCGATCATGGGTACGCCGGCCGCGGCCGCCTCGATCACCACATAGGGCATGGAATCGCCGCGCGAGGGCACCACCAGCAGCGAGCCCCTGGAGAAGCCGTAGCGCGCCTTGACGTGACCGATGAAACGCACGGCATCGCCAAGGTTTAGCCGCGATACCTGAGCCTTGAGATTAGCCATCTCCTCGCCATCGCCGCCGAGCGTGAGTGTGATGTTGCGGCCGTCAGCGCGCAGCCGCGCAACCGCATCGATCAGCAGATCCGCGCCCTTGATCTCGCGGAACTCGCCGACATAGGCGAGATCGGTCGCATCGTCGGCCCTCTGGATGGGATCGAATTCGCCGGCAGTGACACCGTTGAAGACGGTGCGCACGAGGCCCCGGGGCACACCGATCGTGCGTTGAAACGTGTCGCGCGCGAAAGCGCTTTCGAACAGGAACAGGTCGGTGCTGTTCATCAGCGCGCGCTCGATGCGGCTGTAGACCTGCCCCTTCATGGTCGAGAGCGGGTAGTGCAACGAGCCGCCATGCGGAGTGTAGACGCGGATTGAATCATGCGAGGCGCCGCGCATGCGGAAATAGGCGCCGGCCTTGGCGCCGTGACCATGCAGGACGTCCGGCTTGAGGCGGCCCGCCAGCCGCCTGAACTGCGCCCAGGTCACGACGTCGAGCGGCGAGGGTTCGCGTCTGATCCCAAGGCGATGCACGCCGAGCTTCATGCGCGGTGCGATCTCGGCCAGCGCCTGATCGGCGCGCTCGCCGCCGGTCAGGCTGTCGGCGATGATCCCGACCTCGTGGCCGCGGTCGGCCTGGCCGTTGGCAAGATCGAGGATGTGACGAAAAATGCCGCCAACAGGCGCACGCACCGCGTGCAGGATACGAAGCGGCTGGCCGTCGGTTGCGGACATGGTCAGGTCCAGCGCTCCCTGACGAGCACCGCATCGCGGATCGCGTTCAGGTTGTCGTGCCGCAGAGCAGGGACGGACGCAATCGGCCCGATGCAGCCCGATCGCACGGACGCCGACAATGAACAAACCAGGTCGGCGCGCGCGCCTCGCATCTTTGGAATCCTGACTACCTATGGCGGCCGATTAAGGGGCGTTCATGGTTAACAAAGCATAACCTACGTTGCCGGGAAACCCGCCCTTTGCCGCCGCAATTCGGCCGGATTAACCCAGCCTCAACCTTAATGGAGTGTAATCGGGCACGTTCAAGTAGAGTCGTGGCGTCCGCGGGAGAGTGTGATGCGTTTGGCGTTCTGGCGTGCCGACAAGGCGAAGGCGGCGGTGCAGAGGGCGGTGTCCAAATCTGCGTCCAAGAAGTCTGCGTCCAGTACCGCATCTGCACCCGCCGTCATCTACCAGCCCGCCACCGTGGTCACCGACAGCGGCGATATCGATCCGCGCGCGCTCGGCCGCGCGTTGGCGAAGAAGCGCGGCTGGATCATCGTTCCGACCGTGCTGGCGCTGGTGTTTTCCGTCGTTGCGGTCAACCAGATTACGCCGCGCTACAAGTCGGAAGCCCGCATCCTGATCGACGGGCGTGAAAACGTTTTCCTGCGTCCGAACGCCGACCGCACCGAGGAGCGCTCGGCGCTGGATGCGGAGGCGGTGACGAGCCAGGTGCAACTCGTGCTGTCGCGCGACCTCGCGCAAGAGGTGATTGCCAAGAACAAGCTTGCTGAACGGCCGGAATTCGATCCTGTGCTGACAGGCGTCTCGCCGCTGAAATCGGTGCTGGCGATGCTCGGCATCGGCAAGGACCCCTTTTCGATGACGCCGGAAGAGCGGGTGCTGGATGCCTATTATGAGCGGCTGACCGCGTACGCCGTCGACAAGTCGCGCGTCATTGTCGTCGAATTCCAGTCGCGCGATCCGGAGCTCGCCGCGAAGGTCGCCAACTCCATCGCCGAAGGCTATCTGGTGCTGCAGCAAGCGGCGCGGCAGCAGCAGGCGAGGTCCGCCGGCCAATGGCTGCTCGGCGAGATCGACGGCCTGCGCAAGAAGGTCTCCGACGCCGAGGCGCGTGTCGAGGATTTCCGCTCGCAATCGAGCCTGTTCGTCGGGACCAACAACACGACACTGTCGAACCAGCAGATGGGCGAGATAAACACGCAGCTCAACAATGCGCGCGCGCTGAAGTCGGATGCCGAATCCCGGGCGCGGCTGATCCGCGAGATGCTGCAGAGCGGCCGGACGATCGAAGCCTCCGAGGTGCTGACCTCCGAGCTGATCCGCAGGTTGTCCGAGCAGCGTGCGACGCTGCGCGCCCAGCTTGCCGAGCAATCCTCCACGCTGCTCGACGGCCATCCCCGCATCAAGGAATTGAAAGCGCAGCTTGCCGATCTCGACCGCCAGCTCCGCGACGAGGCGGGCAAGCTGTCGCGCACCTTCGAAAACGATGCCCGCATCGCCAGTGGCCGGGTCGAGAGCCTGACGGCCAGTCTCGAGCAGATGAAAAAGATGGCCACCTCGACCAACGGCCAGGATGTGCAGCTTCGCGCGCTCGAGCGCGAGGCGAAGGCGCAGCGTGACCTGCTCGAATCATATCTGGCGAAATACCGCGAAGCGACCGCGCGCGAAAACATCGATGCCGGCCCGTCCGATGGCCGGATCATTTCGAAGGCCACCGTTTCCAACATCCCGGCCTATCCGAAGAAGCTGCCGATCGTGCTGATCGCGACGCTGGCAACGCTGCTTCTCACCAGCGGCCTGGTGGTGACCGGCGAATTGCTGCGGATGACCGCGCCCCGCGCGCTTTTCCCTGCGCCCGCGCCGGCAGCCGAGCCGGTGTTCACCGAGGCCCGGGCGCCGGCTTTGGCCGAGGAGCGAGCGGCAGAACCGACGGCTGCGCCCGAGCCGGTAGCCGAGCCCGCCGTCCGCGCCGCCGTTTCCGATTTCAGCGAAGCCACCATCGCACCGGCAGCGGAAGCGCCGGCCCTCAATGAAATCGAGCAGCTCGCGGCCGATATCTGCGCGCCCGGCCATGGCGCTCGCAAGGTCACGGTGCTCGGCACCGCCCCCGGTGAAGGCATCGCGCAAACAGCGCTCGCGCTGGCGCGCCTGGTGGCACGGGATCTCAAGGTCGTGGTGGTCGATCTCGCGGCGTCCTCCTCCGTCATCGCCGACGCATCCGCGGAAGCGAGCGCCCCGGGTCTTGCCGAACTGATGCAGGGCGAAGCCTCGTTCTCGCAAATCATCACCAAGGACCGGTTGTCGCGCGTCCAACTCGTCGGCGCCGGACGGCCCGGCTTCGACCGCGCGCTGCTGCAATCGCCGCGGCTGCTGCTCGCGATCGATGCCTTGATGCGGGTCTATGATCGCGTCGTGCTCGATGCCGGCGCGGCCTCCGACCTCCCGGCAGAGCTACTCACTGCACTCGGCCGCGCGGTGGTGGTGCCGGATGCCTCGATGGAGACAGAGGCGCGCCATCAGATGTGCGCGGAGCTGAAGGCAGCCGGCTTTTCCGAGGTGACCATGCTGAGCAAGGCCTGCGAGGCGGACGAGATGGCGCCGCGCCCGCGCGTGGTTGCGGCCTAGCTGGAATTTGCGAGAATCAGACTCTAACGTCGTCATGCCCGGGTAGAAGCGCGAAGCGCGTCTTCGCGCTAGGTGTCCCGGGCATCCACGTCTTCGGTGCCTGCCTGAAGGAAAGACGTGGATGGCCGGGACAAGCCCGGCCATGACAAGGAGAGAGCGTGCGTCTCACCGCGCTATGATGCACATTGGGCCGATAGCTTCGGGAGACATTCGCGATGGCGAAAATCAGGATTGGGCTGGTGGGCTGCGGCTTCGTGGCAGAGCTGCACATGCATGCCTACCGGCGCGTCTATGGGTTGGATATCGAAGTCAAGACGGTGGCGGCGAGGGGCGAGCATGTCGTCGATTTCGCGCGCCGGCATCACATTCAAAACACCTGCCGCAGCTTTCGCGAGCTGGTCGCCGACCGCGAGCTCGATGTCATCGACATCTGCACGCCGCCCAATCTGCATGCCTCGATGATCGTCGAGGCAATGCATGCAGGCAAGCATGTGATCTGTGAGAAGCCGTTCGCAGGCTATTTCGGGCGCGACGGCGACAAGCAGCCGATCGGAAAGTTCGTGCCGAAGGCGCTGATGTATGAGCGCGTGCTGGAGGAGATGCAGCGGAGGCGCGCGGCGATCGAGAAGACCGGCAAACTTTTCATGTATGCGGAGGACTGGATCTACGCGCCGGCGGTGACCAAGACCGTGGAGATCCTGAAGGCGACAAAAGACAAAATCCTGTTCATGAAGGGGGAGGAGAGCCACTCCGGATCACATGCGGCGCATGCGGCACAATGGGCGATGACCGGCGGCGGCTCGCTGATCCGGATGGGATGCCATCCGTTGTCGGCGGTGCTCTATCTCAAGCAGGTCGAGGCGAGGGCGCGGGGCGAGAAGATCGATGTGGCGAGCGTGACCTGCGACGTCGGCAATGTGGCGGCGTGCCTGCCGGCCAATGAGCGCGGCGTGGTGAAGTCAAACCCTGTCGATGTCGAGGACTGGGGCATGCTGACCGTGACCTTTTCCGACGGCACCAAGGGGACGGTGTTCTCCGGCGACATGATCGCGGGCGGCGTGCGCAATCTGATCGAGACCTACACCAGCGGGGGCGCGCTGTTCGCCAACATCACGCCGAACACGCACATGATGAGCTACCAGACCAGCGAGGAGAAACTCGCCGGCGTCTACATCACCGAAAAGGTCGATCGCAAGACCGGCTGGCAATACATCTGCCTCGAGGAGGAATGGACGCGCGGCTACTTGCAGGAAATCCAGGATTTCATGGAATGTGTCGCGACCGGCCGGCAGCCGCTCGCCGGCCTCGCGCTGGCTTTTGAGACGATCAAGGTCAACTACGCCGGCTATTGGGCCGCGGAGGAGGGGCGACGGGTGATGCTTTAACAACGATCTCTTTTCCTTCTCCCCTTGTGGGAGAAGGTGGCGCGAAGCGCCGGATGAGGGGTCTCTATCCGCGAGTTCAGCTGCGAGAGGTCACTTGCCGAGACGGACCCCTCACCCCGCTTCGCTTTCGCGAAGCGACCCTCTCCCACAAGGGGAGAGGGTGAAAAATCAAACCTCAGCTCGCGTAGACCGAGCCTTTCGGCAGCGGGAACACCGGGTCTTGCGTGCGGATATTGGTCGGCCACACCACGGAGATGTGCTCGCCGGCGTTTTGCATTACCACCGGGGTCGAGCGCTCGTTCTGGCCGGACATCGGCGTACCCGGCTTGTAGAATTTCACGCCATAGCCCTGGATGGTGCCGCCCGGCGGGATGTCGACGTCGAGCGCGGCCTTGCGCACCGCCTCGGGGTCGAAGCCGCCATACTTCTCCTTGGCGACGGGCAGGACGTTGTTGAGCAGCACCCAGGTCTGGTTGAAACCCATCGAGCAGTGCGGCGGCACGTCGGTGGCGTTGGTCTTCTGCTTGTAGCGCTCGACCATGACCTTGGTGAGGTCGCCGACCCCGGGGGCAAGTTTCGAGGCATCGAGCAATTGCGCCGGCACCGGGTCGATGTTGCAGAAATTGTCGATGTCGGCGCCGAACGCCGCGCGCAGCTTGTCGAGCTGGCTGTAGCCCGCGCCGTTGCCGAACAGCATCTTGAATTTCAGGCCGTTCTCGCGCGCCTGTCGCAGCAGCAGCGTGATGTCGGGATTGTAGCCGGCATGCGAGATCACGTCGGCCCTGGCGCGCTTGAGTTTTGTCACGAGCACGGAGAGATCGGGCGCGGAGGCCGAATAGCCTTCGCGAAGCACCACCTGGAGGCCGGCCTCCTTGGCGTAGGCTTCGTCAGCGGCGGCTACGCCAACGCCATAGGGTCCGTCCTCGTGAATCAGCGCAACCTTGACGTCCTTCGGATCCATGCCGAGTTTGGCCTTGGCATGCTCGGTGAGGAAGCTCGCAAAGGCCTGGCCATACTGATCGGAGTGTATCTGCGCACGGAAGACGTATTGCAGGTTCTTGTCCTTGAATACGGCGGTCGAAACTGCGGTCGTGATCCACAGGATCTTCTTCTGCTGCTCGACCTTGGCCGAGAGCGGGACGGCATGCGAGCTCGCGTAGACGCCGAGCAGGATATCGAGCTTCTCCTGGTCGATCAGGCGATTGGCCTCGTTGATCGCCACATCCGGCTTGCTCTGGGAGTCCGCGGAGACGGCCGCGACCTTGAATTTGCCGCCGACGCCACCCTTCTCGTTGACGAGGTCGATCGCAATCTGCGCGCCGATCGAGGAAGCGACCGAGCCGCCTGCGGCGAACGGGCCGGTGAGGTCGTAGATCACGCCGATGCGCACCGTTTCGGCCTGCGCCTGGGCGCGTGTCCAGTCGAGGCTGAGTGCAGCGGTCGCGGCTGCGGTATTCTTGAGCAGCGTTCGGCGTGAAATCGGCATCGGATCCTCCCATCGCTGTATTCTTATTTGCGCGAAGTATTCGAAGGATGCCTGGGAAAGTCAACACGGCACGGTGGCGCGTGTGCTAGCCAAAGGTCTAGGCGGAACGGGCCATGCCGGATGCTGGGCTGGATGCCGTTATCAGCGCAGCGCGCCGCGCAGCTTTTGCGCCATCTCGAACAGCGCGGGATTGTGCTTCACTATCCGCTTGGCGCGGTTGAGGCCGCTCATGGCTGACGCCGCCATGCGGCCGCGGGCGGTGAGGGGGATAAAACTGTCGAAGATCGGCTCGTCGTTCTTGCAGAACAGCCGCTTGTAGTCGTCGGAGCCGATGCCGAGATCGAGCGCGCGGTAGCCGTTCGAGGCGTAGTGATCGATGATGTCGCGCATCAGGATCAGGCCGGGGCTGTACTTCGCATTTGCCGACATGGTGTAGGTGTTGAACATCATGGAGAAGCGATGGCCGTCGGCAACGCCCGCAAAGATCGCGATCACTTCGGCGTCGCATTCCAGCGCATGGATGTCGATGGCGCGGCCACCACCTTCGAGGCGAGCGAGACAAGCGGCGCGAATAAAATCCTCGATGCCGGGGTCGGCGAACACGTTCGGCAGCTTCTGCTCGGCCATGCGCAGCGGCTTGACGCTGAAGAACCAGTCGAGCAGGCGGGTGATATCGGCATCTTCGGTGGCGATGTAGCTGCGGGGCGTCGGCTGCAGCTTGCGCTCCTTGCCTTTCAGACGACGCCGGAACGAGTTCGATATAAGCGTCGACGGGTCGGCACCGGGCTCCATCACCAGCAGCGGGCAGTCGTTGGCGGAAGGCTGATGCGGCAGCAGCGCAAGCGGATTTTGCATCTCCCGCCAGGTCTTTGGCTGCTGGTATAGCGCCAGCACGTCGGCCGTGGAATGTTCCGACATGCCAGCCACCAGCGCGGCCAGGTCGGCTTCGCCGGCAGCAGTGGCGAAATCGCGATCCCACAGCGCCATGTTGAAGGTCGAATGCTTGCCGCCCATGAAACTTGCGACAGTGATGCCGCATCTGCGGCAAGAGGCCAGCGGCAGCAGCGCCAGCGGACGGCGCTCGGCGTCATAGGCGATGACGATGAAGGGCGACGCGCCTTCGCGCATCCCGACCTGACGTTGCCAGGCGGCGAGGAAATCGAAACGCTGATAGGGCGTGTGCGTGATGTGGCGGCTTTCGAGCTCGCGCCAGACGGCTTCCGCCTGGCCGAGATCGGCGACGATGTCGACCGCCGCAATGCGGCTCGTCTGTGACCGGTGGGCCGCTTGCGCGGTCCGGCCATCGATCGCCGCAGCCATGGTCATTTGCGACACCTGTCAGAAATTGTTTACAATTTCGCCCTTGGCGACCTTCGCAGGGAAATGTCAACAAAGGGTAATAACAATGCCCCGGCTCGGGGGGCATGGTCTGGGGTTGTGAGTGGCGTCGGAAAACCGGTTTGTGAGGCGGGCCCAGATGGAGCTCGCTTATTTCAGCTTCTATGCACGGATGATGCAGCGCCAGACCGGCGGCGCCGGCGTGGTGCTGCGGTTCCAGCACGTTCGTCCCGGGCATCTGCGGCTGTTCCAGCCGCAAAAGCCGAACGAAATCACGCCGCGGTTCCTCGATCGTGCCATCCGGGCGCTGAAGCGCTGGAAATACGACATCGTCACCATGGACGAGGCATGTCATCGCGCGCTGTCGCCGCCGACGCGCACCCGCTTCGTCGCGCTGACGTTTGACGGCGGCTACAAGGATTTTGCCACTTACGCCTATCCGGTCCTGCAGAAGCACAACGTGCCGTTTACGCTCTATCTGCCGACGGCGTTTCCGGATGGCCTCGGCGAGGCGTGGTGGCTGGCGCTGGAGGAGATGATCGCGCGCGAGTCCCGTATCAGCCTGGTGATGGACCGCAAGGAGCGGCACTTCATGATCTACAAGACGCAGGCGAAATACGAGCTGTTCGACTATCTCTCGGAATGGCTGCGCGCGATGACGCCGGCGGACCGCACATTTGCGATCAAGGACCTCTGCACCCGCTACTCGACCGATATGGCGGCGCTGTCGCGCCACGCCTGGATGAACTGGGACGACCTTGCCAAAATCGCCGCCGATCCCAACGCCACCATCGGCAGCGCGACGGTGAACTATCCCGCGCTGTCCAGCCTGCGCGATGCCGACGCGCAGCGCGAGATCGCCATGGGCAAGGCGGTCACGCAGGCCGCGTTCCACCGCGACGTCAGGCATTTCGCCTATCCGTTCGGCGACCGCGGCGCGTGGCGGCGCCAGCATGTGGTGATGACCGAGGAAGCGGGCTTTGCCAGCGCCGCCTCGACCATCGGCGGCGTGGTCGAGCCGCTCGGCCGCACCAATCTCCATGCGCTGCCGCGCATCGCCTGGGACGGGCGCGAAGGCTCGATCCGGATGATGCGGGTGATGCTGTCGGGCATCACGTTTGCGCCGGTGGCGCCGACGCGTAACGTCCGCTCAGGCGTCGGGCCGTAGCATCCAGCTGACAACAGGCATCGCCGGCAGCACCCAGCCGAGCCCGACCACCACATAATAGATCGCCTGCAGCCAGCCGGAAGCGGCGATCACAGGCATCTGCGCCATCGCCATGCCGAGCAGCGACCACACCACCGCCAGCAGGACCAGCGCAATGGCGCCAAAGAATTTTCGGGTGCGGATGGTCATGGCGGAACTAACGTGATTTGCCTGATGTGCGCGGCTTGCGCGCGAGAAGGGGCGGACTATAAGGGGCGCACCGAACCAAACAAGCGCGCTTCATGCAAGAGCTTTCCGCCGCACCAACCTCGCAAAATACCGCCGTCCGCTGGTGGCTCGTTGGCGTGGCCGCGTTGATTGCGCTGATGGTGCTGGTGGGCGGCGCGACGCGGCTGACCGAGTCGGGGCTGTCGATCGTGGAGTGGAAGCCGGTGACCGGCACGCTGCCGCCGCTGACGCAGGCGCAGTGGCATGAGGCGTTCGAGGGCTACAAGAAGATCCCGCAATACCGCGAGCTCAATGCCGGCATGACGCTGGCGGAGTTCAAGACCATCTTCTGGTGGGAATGGAGCCACCGCCTGCTCGGGCGTTTTATCGGCGTCGCTTATCTGCTGCCGTTCCTCTATTTCCTCTGGCGGGCAGGCTTAAGCGCGGAGCTGAAGCGGCGGCTGTGGGCGATCTTCGCGCTCGGCGCGCTGCAGGGCGCGGTCGGCTGGTGGATGGTCGCTTCCGGCCTCACGCAGCGGACCGAAGTGTCGCAATATCGTCTGGCCGCGCATCTGATCCTGGCGCTGGTGATTTTTGCCGCCATCGTCTGGACGGTGCGGCGGATAAGCGTCCGGCCGGCGGTGGCGGCGCCGCCGCGGCTGAAATTTTTCAGCCAGCTTTTGCTCGCTCTGACGTTCCTGCAAATCTATTTCGGCGCGCTGGTCGCGGGCCTCCGCGCAGGGCGCGCCTATAACACCTGGCCTGATATCGATGGCGCATTCATCCCGTCGGCTGAGCGGCTGTTCTTCGAAGCGCCCTGGTGGCGCAATCTGTTCGACAATGTGCTGACGGTGCAGTTCGAGCATCGCATGACGGCGTATCTGCTGCTGGCGGTCGCGCTGTGGCATGCGATCGATGCGCTGCGGGCGCGTGCTGCCGGCGCGGTGGTTGGCGGTGCATGGCTGCTGGTCGGAGCCGTGCTGCTGCAGGCCGCGCTCGGCATCCTCACGCTGCTCAACCAGGTGCCGATTGATCTTGCACTATCGCATCAGGCCGTGGCGATCGTGGTGCTCACGATTGCAGTCATGAATGTGGAACGGCTGTCACCGCGGCGCGCACGCGCGATCTCGGAAAAGCTGGAGCCGGCGCGGGCTGGCTAGCAGTAGCCGTAGACGCCGCAGGCGTAGGGCAGGCGCCAGAAATAGCCTTCATACGGCCCGCCGTAATACGGGCCCTGATAATCATAGGCGAACGGGCGGCCGTAATAGCCGGGAATGGTCGTCGCGCCCGGCACCAGCGGCGCCCCGGGCAAATTTCTCGTGTATCCGTTGGGACCGTAGGCCGGTGTGATCAGGAGATCGTCGTCGGTTTCGTAAACGACGGGATCGCGGGACGGCGTTGCCGGCGCAATCGTCGTGCGATAGCGGTAGCCGGCACGCGGCAGGCCCGGCGGCAACTGGCGCGCGGCAACATAGGCGCGGCTCCTGGGTTTCGCGGCTGGCTTAGCGGGCTCTCCAACGGCCGCCGGCTTGGCGGGCGCGGCATTCTCCGGCGGCTTGGCGGGCACCGCATTCTCGTCCGCTTCGGCAGACGTCGCGGCGATGAAGACGCCGGCCAGCAACAGCATCGTGACGCGCAGCATGATCGGCTCCGAATCCAGGGGAGCACACGATGCCAGTTTTCGGTCGGAGAAGGGTTAACGGGCGTTTAGATATTCGCCGTCATTCCGGGGCTCGCGAAGCGAGAACACGGAATCTCGAGATTCCGTGTTCGATGCTGCGCATCGCCCCGGAATGACGGTGTTTGTTGCTACGCGCCCAGCGCCTGCTCCAGATCGGCGATCAAATCTTCCTTGTCCTCGATGCCGATCGACAGCCGCACCACGTCGGGGCCGGCGCCGGAGCGGACCTTTGCGGCATCGTCGAGCTGGCTGTGGGTGGTGGAGGCCGGATGGATCACCAGCGAGCGGGTATCGCCGACATTGGCCAGATGCGAGAACAGCTTCAGGTTCGACACCAGGTTGACGCCGGCCTCATAGCCGCCCTTGAGGCTGAAGGTGAACACGGCGCCGGCGCCCTTCGGGCAGTACTTTCGCGCGAGCTGATTGTACTTGTCGCCGGCCAGGCCCGCATAGCTCACCGAGGCGACCGCCGCATGCTTTGACAGGAATTCGGCGATGGCCTTGGCGTTGTCGCAATGCTTCTGCATGCGCAGCGGCAGCGTTTCGATGCCGGTGAGGATCAGGAAGGCGTTGAACGGCGACAGCGCGGGACCGAGGTCGCGCAGGCCGAGCACGCGGCAGGCGATGGCAAAGGCAAAATTGCCAAACGTCTCCTGGATCTTGATCCCGTGATATTCCGGCCGGGGCTGACTCAGCATCGGGTATTTGCCGTCCTTCGACCAGTCGAAGGTGCCGGCATCGACGATGATGCCGCCGAGCGAGTTGCCGTGGCCGCCGAGAAACTTGGTCAGCGAATGCACGACAATGTCGGCGCCGTGGTCGATCGGGCGGATCAGATAGGGCGTTGCCAGCGTGTTGTCGACGATCAGGGGCACGCCGGCTTTGCGCGCCACGGCCGCGATCGCCTCGATGTCGGTAACGCTGCCGCTGGGATTGGCGATCGATTCGATGAAGATCGCCTTGGTGCGCGGCGTCACCGCGCGCTCAAAACTGCCGAGATCGTCGGTGTCGGCCCACTGCACGTTCCAGCCAAAGCTCTTGAAGGCGTGGTTGAACTGGTTGATCGAGCCGCCATAGAGTTTTCGCGCGGCGATGAACTCGTCGCCGGGCATCAAGAGTTGCTGCAGCACCACCACTTGCGCGGCGTGGCCCGAGGCCACCGCGAGCGCTGCGGTGCCGCCCTCGAGCGCGGCGACGCGCTCCTCCAGCACCGCATTGGTGGGGTTGCCGATGCGGGTATAGATGTTGCCGAACGACTGCAGCCCGAACAGCGAGGCGGCATGGTCGGCGTCGTTGAACACAAAGGACGTGGTCTGATAGATCGGCGTCGCCCGCGCGCCGGTGGTGGGATCGGGCTGCGCGCCCGCATGCACGGCAAGCGTTGAAAATCCGGGCTGACGATCGGTCATTCTGCAAGTCCTACGTTGTTGTTTTGCGCATGATCTTATCGGAAAACCGGTATCCACTTTTCCGGATCATGCGCGGTGGGGCATGAAATCGCGCGGCATGCTGATGGCGGATGCGCGCTTCGTCAAGGCGGGGCGGCGAGGGCAATCCGCGTTTGGAACGCGCGTGCTTCGCTTTGCCGCGCGGCCAGAACGAACCTTACAATCGCCTCAGGTGAGTTCAGTCTTGTCTTTGGCGGCGCGGTCGGAGGCCGAGGTCGCACCGCCGCCGACACTCACGCGATTGAGCGACAGCCGCATACCCTGCGTCGGGATCGGCGCGCGCTTGGAGCTCAGCGTGCGCGAGTTGACGCCCATCCAGGCGATCTCCGACGACAACCGGCCATACTCGATCTTCGGGCAGCGGTTCATCACGACGTTGATGCCGGCGGCTTCGGCCTTGGCCGCGGCTGCATCATCGCGTGCGCCAAGCTGCATCCAGATCACCTTTGGCGGCACCGGGAGTTTTAGCGCTTCCTCAACAACCGGCATGATGTGGCTGGAATTGCGGAAGATGTCGATCATGTCGACGGGACGGCCGATCGCGGCAAGCGAGCCGACGAAGGGTTTTCCGAGCAGCTCCTTGCCGACATGGCCGGGATTGACCGGGATCATGTCATAGCCGCGCTGCGCCAGGTATTTGAAGGCAAAATAGCTCGGCCGCACATTGACCGGCGAGGCGCCGACCATCGCGATGGATTTCACGCTGTTGAGGATGCCGCGGATGTAGTTGTCGTCGTACTGGTCGTGGTTCACGCGCTTATTTCCCGTTTCGTCATTGCGAGGAGCGAAGCGACGAAGCAATCCAGCTTTCTTGTCGTGGCAAGATGGATTGCTTCGCTTCGCTCGCAATGACGGTAACTATTCATCCTGCCATTTCGGCTCGCGCTTCTCGATGAAGGCGCCGATGCCTTCTTCGGCGTCGCGCGCCATCATGTTTTCGGTCATCACCTCGGCGGCGTAGCGATAGGCCTCAGTGAGATTCATTTCGATCTGGCGATAGAAGGCTTCCTTGCCGAGCTTCACCGTGTAGGCCGACTTCAGCGCGACCTTCTGCGCGAGCGCAATCGCGGCGTCGCGTTCGGTGCCCGCGGGCACCACGTGGTTGATCAGACCGATGCTGCGCGCCTCTGCAGCCGGCACCGGCTCGCCGGTGAGCAGCATTTCCATCGCCTGCTTGCGCGGCACGTTGCGCGACAGCGCCACCATCGGCGTGGAGCAGAACAGGCCGATATCGACGCCGGGCGTCGCAAAGCTGGCGGCTTCCGAAGCCACCGCGAGATCGCAGCTGGCGACGAGCTGGCAGCCGGCAGCAGTCGCAATGCCCTGCACGGAAGCGACTACCGGTTTTGGCAGATGCACGATCGCCTGCATCATCGCGCTGCAGGCGTTCATCATCTGCGCGAAGTACGCGCGACCACGGTCGGGGTCGCTGCGCCGCGCGGTCAATTCCTTCATGTCATGGCCGGCGGAGAAGGCCGGTCCGTTGGCGGCAATCACCACGCCGCGCACGCTCTTGTCGCTGCCGATCTCGTCAAGCGCAGCATGCAGTTCGGCGATCATTGCTTCCGACAGGCTGTTGCGCGCCGCGGGCCGGTTCAGCGTGAGCACGGCAATGCTGCCGACCGTTTCACGGAGGAGGATCTGATCTTGCGGGGCGGGAGCACGGGCAGTCTGGGCGGACATTGGCAAAATCCGTTTGGGGAGGGCCGTTATCTTATCCCACTAAGCCAAAGAAGTGTGCAGCCGTGAAATGGATTCAAGGGATTCACTTCTTCGCTCCCGACAGCTCCGAGACCTTGGCCTCGACGAAGCGTTCCATCAGCTGCGGCGCGGAGGCCCCAAACATGCGGATGCGTCCGGTGTGGGCCAGCAGCAAAAGCCCCGCCGCATGAGCGAAAATATCGGCCATCAACGACCGCGCTTCCTCGCGCCCGGCGCCGAGCACCTGCGCGGCATCGGCAATCGGCTCCATCGCCGACTGCAAGGCGGCATTGAGCACGTTGTCGCGTTCCTTGCCGAGACCGTGCGGCTTCATGCCGCCGCGGAACAAATAGAAGCCGAGATCGAGGTCCCTCGGATTGTCGTCGTAATAGCGAAAGAAAGCCATCGCGGCGGCGCGCAGCCGATCGGCCGGCGTTTTGGCGCGCGAGACCGCGCGGTTCACGGCAAGCCCGAGATTGGTGAGAGAGGTCCGCAAAACCTCGGCGTAGATCGCTTCCTTGGACTCGAAATGAAAATAGAGCGCAGCCGGCGTATAGCCCGCTTCAGCGGCGATCGCCCGCAACGAGGCGCCATCGAGACCCTCGGCTTCGAAAACCTTGCGCGCCGCGTCGAGGATCAGCTCGCGCTTGAGGTCGCTCACCGCCTTGCGGCGGCCGATTTTCAGCTCTGTTGCCATCGCGATTCCCACCATAGCACGGGTTGACCGAAAAATTAAACGGCGTTAGATTATTTAACACTGTTTAAATTAACGATCGGCATACGAGGAGGTCGCAAATGAGCGTCAGAATTGAAAAAGCCGGACCCGTATGGACGGTCATTCATGACCGGCCGGAAGCCCGCAATGCGATGGACCCGCAAAGCGCCGACGACCTGACGCAGGCCTTTCTGGAGTTCGACGCCGACAAGGATGCTTCCGTCGCCGTGTTCTACGGCGCCGGCGGCGCGTTCTGCGCCGGGTGGGATCTCAAATATGTCAGCACGCTGAATGCCGCCTATCCGCTGGGCGAGCTCGATATCTCGACCGCGCGGCCGCGCGGCAATGGCGGCGAAATTCCGCGCGGGCCGCTGGGGCCGTCGCGGTTAGAGCTGGACAAGCCGGTCATCGGGGCTATTGAAGGGCCAGCGGTTGCCGGCGGCATGGAATTGGGACTGTGGTGCGATTTCCGCGTGATGGCCCAAGAATCCTATTTCGGCGTCTATTGCCGCCGCTGGGGCGTGCCGCTGATCGACGGGGGCACGGTGCGGTTGCCGCGGATCGTTGGCCAGGGCAGGGCGCTGGAGATCATCCTGACGGGACGAAAAGTGCCGGCGGAGGAGTGCTTGCAGATCGGCCTGTGCGAATACGTCACCCCCAAGGGCGGCGCCCGCGCCAAGGCCGAGGAACTGGCGCAGGAGATTGCCCGCTTCCCGCAGGTGTGCGTCCGTGCCGACCGCCGTTCCGCCATCAAGAGCCACGGCCTCACTGTCCGCGAAGGACTGATTCAGGAATGGTACAATGGCCGCGAGGCCCTGATCGCCGACGGCGTGGCGGGTGCGGCGCGCTTCAGCGGCGGGCTCGGCCGACACGGCGATTTCGCGAAGATCAGATAGCGTGTCTGACCATGCCGGCGATGGCGCCTCGAATGACCGCAGCTGAGCTCGATGCGTTCCTGCGCACCGAGCTCCCGCACGCGTTTCGATATGAAGCGCTCCACATCGAACATGCCGACGGTCGAACCTGCCGCATCCGGCAGGGGTTTCACGAGTCCATGCTGCGGCCCGGCGGCACGGTCTCGGGAGCGACGCTGATGACGCTGGCGGATTGCGCGATGTATCTGGTGGTGCTGTCGGCGATTGGTCCCGTTGGACTCGCGGTGACCACCAATCTCAACATCAACTTCCTGCGCAAGGGCGCGGCGGGGCAGGACCTGCTGGCGGAGGCAAGACTGCTCAAGCTGGGCAAGCGGCTCGCCGTCGGCGAAGTGACGCTGCTGTCAGGGGATTCTCCCGATCCGATCGCGCATGTGACGGCGACCTATTCCATTCCAAATAAATAGAGTTTTGTACGGTAATATTACACCGTAATTGTAAGCCATTGTTTTTGCTTATGTTAAATCTGCCAAAAGTCATTGACGGCAACGCCCCGCGCGACTAGAAACCCGACCAGTTCGGCGCCCGTGGGCGCCGATTTCCATTTTCACGGAATCCGCACATGAAAACCTTTTCGGCCAAGCCTGCCGAGGTGCAGAAGAAGTGGGTCGTGATCGACGCCAAGGGTCTGGTGGTCGGCCGCCTCGCCACGCTCGTCGCCATGCGCCTGCGCGGCAAGCATCTTCCGACCTACACGCCGCATGTCGATTGCGGCGACAACGTCATCATCATCAATGCCGCGCATGTCGTGCTCACCGGCCGCAAGCGCGACCAGAAGGTGTACTACAAGCACACCGGCTTCATCGGCGGCATCAAGGAACGCACCGCCAAGGAGATCCTCGAGGGCCGTTTCCCCGAGCGCGTGGTGGAGAAGGCGGTCGAGCGCATGATCCCGCGCGGTCCGCTTGGCCGCGTCCAGATGGGCAACCTGCGCGTCTATCCCGGCGCCGAGCATCCGCATGAAGCGCAGAATCCCGAGAAGGTCGATATCGCCTCGCTGAACCGCAAGAACATGAGGGCCGCATAACAATGTCCGACACCATGCAGTCTCTCGATCAGCTCTCGCAGCTGAAGCCGGCGGCTCCCGAAGCGCCGAAGTATGTCAAGAAGGTCGACAAGCAGGGCCGCGCCTATGCCACCGGCAAGCGCAAGGACGCGGTCGCCCGTGTCTGGGTCAAGCCCGGCAGCGGCAAGATCGTCGTCAACACCCGCGAGGTCGAAACCTATTTCGCCCGCCCGGTGCTGCGCATGATGATCCAGCAGCCGCTGGTCGCGGCCGCCCGCGCCGGCCAGTACGACGTGATCTGCACCGTCACCGGCGGCGGCCTTTCCGGCCAGGCCGGCGCTGTGCGTCACGGCCTGTCCAAGGCGCTGACCAATTTCGAGCCGGAGCTGCGCAGCGTGCTCAAGAAGGGCGGCTTCCTCACCCGCGACTCCCGCGTGGTCGAGCGCAAGAAGTACGGCAAGGCCAAGGCCCGCCGTTCGTTCCAGTTCTCGAAGCGCTAATCGCTTCGCTAAAATTTGCAGCAGTCCGCTGCATCCGAAACGGGCAAAAGGGGCGCCGAAAGACGCCCCTTTCTGCGTTGCAGTTAGTGCTCAATTAATCCAGTTTTTCGTGAAAACTTTTCTGTAAGTCACAACGGATTGCCAATGCGAGGCCTTTAGTATGTGAGGTGGCGTTACTTGCCGGAACATTGCCCGGCGCGTCGAGCATCACAGCGTCCGGTGACCACATGTCATTCGATACCTCAACGCTTTATCTCATCGCGACCATGCTTGCGGCCATGCTTGGCGGCATGCTCGTGCTCTTCGGCAAGCAGGAGAATATCGCGGCGTTGAAATGGTGGGGCGCCGCCTATCTCCTCGGCTCGGCCGCGGTCGCGATCTGGACGATTTACGGCTCGACGCTCGGCCCGATGGCCTCGCTGGCACTGACCTCGATCGGCTTTTTCGCCTGCGGCATGGTCTGGAACGCCTCGCGCGTGTTTCACGGCCGCAAGCTGTTGTGGCCCGGCCTCGTGCTGGGCCCGCTGGTCTGGATCGCCACCATGATGACGCTGGCGCCGCGCGACGAGTCGATCCGGCTCAGCATGGGGGCGGCGATCGTTGCGATCTACGCGGCGTTGACGGCTTCCGAATTGTGGAGCGAACGCCGCCGCGACATGCAGCGGCGCTGGCCGACGGTTGCGATTCCCGTGCTGCACGGCTGCGTGCTGATGCTGCCGATCCTGGTCGGCGTGTTCATGCGCCCCTATGATGCGAATTTCTCCAACAGCATCTGGGTGACCATCTTTTCGGTCGAACTCGTGCTCTACGCGATTTGCACCGTGTTCGTGATCTTCATGCTGGTGTCGGATCGCACGGTGGCCGCGCACAAGAATGCGGCATCGACCGATCCCCTGACCGGTCTGTTCAACCGCCGCGGCTTCTCCGAAGCCTGCTCGCGCGTGATTGAGCGCGAGGCGATGGCGGGCCGGCCGGTGACGGTGCTGATCTTCGACATCGACCATTTCAAATCGATCAACGATCGCTTCGGCCATCCGGCCGGCGACGAGATCCTGAAACTGTTCGCCGTGGTGGTCTCCAGCAGCCTGCGCCTTTCCGACCTGTCGGGACGGATCGGCGGCGAGGAATTTGCCGCGCTGCTGCCCTGTTCGCTGGAGGAGGGCGTGATTGTCGCTGAAAGGATCCGCCGGGTGTTCCAATCCTCCGACATCGTGTGCGAGGAGGGCCCGGTCGAGACCACCGTCAGCATCGGCGTGGCGGGCGGACCGGCCGGCACCGAGCTCGAAGTGCTGCTGGCCGCAGCCGATACCGCGCTCTATCAGGCCAAACGCACGGGCCGTAACAAGGTCGAGGCGGCGGAAGAACTGCCGCTGTCGCTGGAAAACTGGCGGCGCAAGAGCGCCGGTATCGCCGAGCCGCAGCGGACCAAGCCGGCCATCGCGTAGCCACAGATTAGGACACAGAAGAGGAGGGAGTAACCTCCCGTTTACCATTCGGTCCCTATCATACCGTTCATGGACTCGTATCGCCGCCGAAACCCGCAGGCCGCGCTGATGGCTCTCGAAGCTGCAGCGGCCTCCGCGCGCGGCGGCTTTGCCTGCATGTTCTCCTCCTCGGACGAGTACGAAAACGCGGTCATCACCGAACGGCGCGCGCAGGGACTCTACAGCCGGCAACGGCGCCGCTGGCCCGCCATGATGTTCCTCGGTTGCGCGCTGGCGATTGCCGCTACGGCGCTGGTGTTCAACTAAGCAAGTACGAGAAACGGATTGCAGGGGCGCCGCGAGGCGCCTTTTTATTTTGCTGCAAGCGCGCTAGAGACGGGGCCTTCGTATTCTTGTTTGCGCATGATCTTTTCGGAAAACCGCTTCACACTTTGCGCTAACGCGGCCCTCCGGGTCCGGATCATGCGTCAGGAAAGGATCCCATGATCACCGAAATCGCACAGATCGACGTCAAGCCCGGCTCCGAGAAGGATTTTGAGGCCGCGGTCGCCAAGGCCAGGGCCGCCTTCGGCCGCTCCAAGGGCTTTCACGGCTTTGAACTGCACCGCTCGATCGAGAAGCCGCAGCGCTACCGGCTGATGGTGAAGTGGGAGACCCTGGAGAACCACACCGTCGACTTCCGCGGCTCCGAGAATTTCACGGAATGGCGCGGGCTGGTCGGCCAGTATTTTGCCGCGCCGCCCGACGTCGAGCACACCAATACGGTGGTGACGAGCTAAGGTTTTACCGCGGACGAACCTGGGCTCCCTCGCCCCGCTCTTGCGGGGAGAGGGTTGGGGTGAGGGGTCTGTCCGCACGAATGGTGCGAGCTGAGAGACCTGTACCCCCTCACCCGGATCGCATCTGGCGATGCGATCCGACCTCTCCCCGCAGGCGGGGAGAGGTGAAGAGATAGATCACGCCGTAACTGTCTCCGCAGAGCCCGGCTCGGCCTTGAAGTGATCGATCATCACCTTTGCTATGGCCATCAGCGGCAGCGCCAGCGCCAGGCCCCAGATGCCGAAGACGACGCCGAGCAGGATCTGGAACGCGAACAGCGTGGCCGGCGGAATGTCGAGCGCCTGGCGCTGGATGATCGGCGTGAGAATATAGCTTTCCAGTGCATGCACGCCGAGGAACAGGACGAAGGCGCTCAGCCCTGCGACCCAGCCGGAGGCAAGGCTTGCGACCACCACGATCAGGCCGCCGAGAATTGCGCCGACCGTCGGGATGAAGGCGAGCAGGCCGGCCTGGATGCCCAGGATGAACGAGGAGGGGATGCCGATGATCGCAAGACCGATCCAGGTGACGAGAAACACCGCGGCCATGGTGATGATCTGCGCGATCAGCCAACGCTCCAGCGTAAAGCCGATGCGGTCGATGATGACTGTGGTGCGCGCGCGGTGCTTTGCGGGAGCCATGAACAGCAGGCCTTCGCGGTAGATGCCGGGCTGTACCGCGAAGGCCAGCCCGAGAAACAGCACGATGAAGAAGTTGCCGACGGCGCTGACGGTGCCGAGCAGCACCTTGAAGGTTTGGCCGAGGATGGCACCGCCGCTGGAGGCGATGGCGCTGGCGCTCGGCAAATTGTAGGGCAGCGCTGCCGGCGGCGTCGAAGCCTCCGAGCCTGACGGCGCCGCGTTGAAGGAACTGAGGTCGAAGAAGCTGGTATCGACGCCGTGGCTTTCCAGGAAGGTTTTGACGGTCGTGAGCTGCGACTTGATGGTGTTGCTCAGGATGGTCGCCTGCTGGGCGATGGTGGTGCCGCCGAGGAAGACGATGCCCGACAGTATGGCCAGCAGCGCGAAACAGACGATGGCGAGCCGGACCGGCTGCGGCAGCGGCACGACGCGGCCGAGCAGGCCGGTCATGGCGTTCAGCGCTACGCCGAGCAGCATGCCGGCGAAGATCAGGAACAGTGTCGCTGCGAAGTACCAGGCCAGCACCAGAAGCGCGATGAACATCACGATGCCGACGCCGCCGACCGCGATCGACCACGCTAGATCGTTACGGGCCTGCAGACGCTGTTCGTTCGAATCCGGCATGACGATCCCCTTCCTGCTTCCCGATCGGGCCGGACACTCATTCGACAAAACGCGGCCCGGATCAAGCCGCCATCGCGCGCCGGTTTGACGCTGCCGCCGGGGGTATGCCAAGCGAAGTGGAGAGCCGAATCGCAGGCCGCAGGGCAGAATGAAATTCATCAAATGGATCGGCCCGCTGGGGCTGCTCGCCGCACTCGTCATCGGCGACCAGATCAGGATCAACCGGCCGGGCCACAAATACCGCATGACGGTCGAGGTCGAGACGCCCGCAGGCGTCAAGTCGGCTTCCGGTATCGTCGCTGTTACGCCCGACCGTAGTTATGCGCGCGACCGCGGGACCCGCACCTCCGGCGATGCTCTCTATGTCGATCTCGGCGGCGGCAAGAATCTGGTGGCGCTGCTGGCTCACCTCGACAAGACCATCGATTTGGATGCGATCAATTATGTCGCGCTGCGCGCCTATCCGGCGGCCACAGGCAAGCGCGTCAATTTCAACGACCTGAGCAAGCAGACGGATGTCCTGCCCGTGAAGGGCGCGCTGATCCCGATGCTGGTGGCGTTTGCCGATCCCGCCAATCCCGGCAGCGCCAAAATGGTTTCGCCCGATGATGCCGAAGCCGTGCTGGGCGAGGGCTTTCGCCTGCGCGGCGTCACGGCGGAGGTGGTGCCGAACGGATTTTGGCCGATCGATTTCGGCGGCGCGCTCGGCGAGCCCGTCACGCGCGGGATCGCCAGCAAATTGCCATGGCTCGGCGGGACCGATGCGTCGGCCGCCGCGGCGACAGCCTTGAAAGCCGCCGGCCTGCTTGACGTCGAGAGCATCGACGCCAAACAGGCCTTTACCCGTAAATGAACGGACCGGGCTGAGTTTATTGCAGGGGTATGGCGCGCGCCTTGCAGGCAACACATATTGATCCGCCAGAAGGCGGCAGGCATGATCCGGTCCGGAATCGGGCCCAATGAGAAAAGAATTCTTGCGCGAGGCGTTGACCATATGAGGCGGGCGGTCGTCGGTATCATCGGCAATTCGCATCGCATTGAAAACCGCTTTCCCGTTCAGGCGGTCGGCGAGCGCAATCTGCGGGCGGTCGCGGAGGTCTCCGGCGCCATCCCCGTGATGTTTCCTTCCATCCCGGAAATCACCGACGTCAGTGCGCTGCTCGACGTGGTCGACGGCATCGTGCTGACCGGCGCGCGCGCCAACGTCCATCCGAGGCGCTTCAACGTCGACCCCTGCGAGCAGCATGAGCCGTACGACATCCATCGCGACGAAGTGGCGCTGGCGGTCGCGGAAGCCTGCGTCGCGCGCGGCGTGCCGCTGTTCGGCATCTGCCGCGGCCTGCAGGAGATGAACGTCGCGTTCGGCGGCTCGCTGCACCCGGAGATCCGCGAATTGCCGGGCCGCATGAACCACCGCATGCCGCGGCTGGAGAATGGCGAAATCCATCCCGACCCCAAGGTGATCTTCGCCGACCGCCACGAGGTGCGGCTCACGCCCGGAGGCGCGTTCGCGAAAATTCTGGGATGCGAAACCATCCGCGTGAATTCGCTGCACGGCCAGGGCATTCTGGAGCCCGGCGGACGCGTGGTGATCGAAGGCATCGCCGAGGACGGCACCATCGAGGCGATCCGCATCGCCGATGCCCAAACCTTTGCGCTCGGCGTGCAGTGGCACGCCGAATATGATCCGCAGAAGAACCCGATCAATCGCGCATTGTTCGAGGCGTTCGGCCAGGCACTGACCGAGCACCGCGGGCGGGCTTTTAGCACTTGACATTTCGTTCCCAATGTGGGAACAGTCGGTGTGAGGATCATCAAGCAATCGACACTCGTTCGGTTCGCGGCGGCAAATCCCAAGGCGAAACCCGCGCTGATGCGCTGGATCAAACTGGCGAAGGCGGCGAATTGGGCCTCGATGAACGACGTTCAGATCACCGTCCCGGGGGTGTTTGTACTAAATGCCGAGCGCGCACGATTTGAAATTGGCGGAGGCAATTTCCGACTGATCGCGTCGTTCGCGTTCAAGCATCAAATCGTATTCATCAAATTTGTCGGCACACACGCCGAATACGACAAGGTCGACGCACTGACCGTCGCGCGATACTGAGAGGGAAGCATGGAAATTCGTCCCATTCGAACCGAAGCAGACTACGATGCGGCAATCGCCGAAATCGAGCGGCTGTGGGATGCCGAGCCGGGCACGGACGACGGCGACAAGCTTGGCATCCTCGCCATCCTCGTTGAGAAGTATGAGGGCGAGCACTGGCCGATCGATACTTCGCGGCTCGATCCTGTCGATATGCTCAACTATCTCGTCACTGACGCTGGCCACACGCAGGCGGAACTGGCCGAACTGCTCGGCTCTCGCTCGCGCGCATCCGAGATCTTGGGCCGCAAGCGCGCTCTGACCGTGGACATGATTCACAGGATCAGTACGGCGTGGAAGGTGCCTGCGGAGCTCCTGATCAAGCCGTATCGGTTGAAGGCAGCGTGAGGGCATCACGCGCACGGCGGTCCGATTCTCGCCATGAGCGACTTTCTGGATGCACGTGCCATCAAAGTTGTTTTTTTGCGTGATTCCCGCATGTTTCCGCGGACAGGCCGTAATCTTGCGGGGTCGAAAATTGACCACCCATTGCCTGAAGCCCTGTATCCATCGGTGATTGGTTGACCGCACCGCATCTCCTTTTGCCGCAGGAGCTTTCGGGATCATGACATTATTGAGCCGCCTGGCGCTCGCGATGGTGTCGCTCGTCGTGGCGATGGTCGCTGCCGTCGGCCTGCTCGCGAGCTATTTCGGCGCCGTTGACGTCGAGGTTTTGCTGGCCGTTGGCGCGGCCGGCGTGCTGCTTGCGCTTCTCCTGGCGCGCTGGATCGAACGGTCGATGTCGCGTCTGCTCGCAGCGGAGACGGCGAGGCAGGAAGAGGCTCGCCGCGCGCTGGTGGACAGCGAGCAAATGGCACAGGCCATCGTCAAGACCGCGCTGGATGCGTTCTTTCAAACCGATCTCGACGGCGTCGTTCTCGAGTGGGGGCCGCAAGCAGAAAGCCTGACCGGTTGGACCCGGACCGAGGCGATCGGCGCCAATGTGGTGGAGCTGCTGGTGCCGGAGCGGCTGCGCGACGCACATCGGCAGCGGCGCAAGAAAATGATAGCCGACGAACTCGGCGCCTCCGCCGGCGTCCGCTTCGAGGCCAGCGCGATGCACAGGGACGGCCGCGAATTTCCGGTCGAAGTCTCGGCCACCGCGCTGCGCCGCGGCGACAGCTATGTCCTCAACAACTTCATGCGGGACATCAGCCAGAAGCGGCTTGCCGAGGAGCAGCTGATCCAGGCGCAGAAGATGGAAGCGGTCGGCCAGCTCACCGGCGGCATCGCGCACGAGTTCAACAACATGCTCACGGTGATCACGGGGACGATCGACATCCTCGCCGACGGCGTCAAGGGCAATCCGAATCTTGCGGCGATTGCCAAAATGATCAGCGAGGCGGCCGATCGCGGCGCGCGGCTGACGTCAAGCCTGCTGGCTTTCTCCAGGAAGCAGCCGCTGCAGCCGGCCGAGATCGACGTCAACGATCTGGTCCGGGAGGTGGTTCAGCTGCTGTCGCTGACCTTCGGCCGGCATATCGACATCGTGACAAGGCTCGCTGGTGATGCTTGGCCGGCGATGGTCGACCGCGCGCAACTCAACTCGGCGCTGGTCGACCTCGGCATCAACGCCCGCGATGCGATGGACGGCACCGGCACGCTGACGATTGCGACGCGGAATGTTGTGCTCGGCATGCGCGAGGCGATGGCCATCGGCGTCGAGGGCGCGGGCGACTATGTTGTCATCGAGGTCGGCGACAGCGGCCCCGGTATTCCCCCGTCGATCCGCGACAAGATCTTCGATCCGTTCTTTTCGACCAAGGAAGTGGGGAAGGGCACCGGGCTCGGCTTGAGCATGGTGTTCGGCTTCGTCAAGCAGTCCGGCGGCAGCATCGAGGTCGGCGGCGAGGAAGGGCAGGGCGCGACCTTCCGGATCTACCTGCCGAAGGCCAGCGCCAGCGCACGCCCCTACACGGACGGGGACGACCGGCCGGTGATCGGCGGCTGCGAAACCATCCTCTGTGTCGAGGACGACCGCGAGGTCCGGCAATTCGTTACCATCCAGCTGCAAAGTCTCGGCTACAAGACGATCGTCGCGACCGATGCGGCGGAGGCGCTCGCCATCGCCGGCCGCGGCACGGCGTTCGATCTTCTCTTCACCGACATCGTGATGCCCGGGAGCATGAACGGGCGGCAGCTGGCCGAACGGATGATGGCCGAGCGGCCGGCGCTGCGGGTTCTCTTCACGTCGGGATATGCCTATGCGGCAATGCATGCCCAGGGCCGCGCGGGACAGGGGATTCCGATGCTGACAAAACCTTACCGCAAGGAAGAGCTGGCGCGGATGCTGCGCCGCTGTCTCGATCCGGCGCTGGACCACGCCGGCGATCCGATCCCGCTGCCCTATTCGGTTCAGCCCGAGCTCGAACGCTTCCTGCGCAAGAACCAGCAATAGCGGCCGGCCATCTCGCCGCCGCGCGTTTTCGGCTATAGTCGGCGCGGGAAGCAAGGAGGTGGCGATGCGGTTACGGCAATGGTCGAGGCGCGAGCTTCTGAAGGTGTCGGCTGCGTCGGCGGCAGGCGTGCTGTTCGCAAAATCCTCGCGGGCCGCCGCGCCGCCCGCTTCGGCCGTCACGCCCGCCCTCATCGAGGCCGCGCGGAAGGAAGGCAAGGTCTCTTTCTACAGCGCACTGGAGCTGAACGTCGCCGAGCGCGTCGCGCGGACCTTTGAGGCGAAATATCCCGGGATCGCCGTGCGCGTCGAGCGCTCCGGCGCGGAGCGGATCTTTCAGCGCATCGCGCAGGAGCAGGGCAGCGGCATCAAGGCCGTTGATATCGCCAACTCCACCGATCCCGCGCATTACCTCGACTGGAAGAAGAACGACTGGCTGGAGCCGTATCTGCCGGAGGAAGTGGCGAAGCATTATCCGGCCGACCAGATCGATCCCGACGGCACCTGGGCCACCGTGTGTGCCTGGCTCGAGGCCATCGGCTACAACACCGATCTCGTCAAGCGCGAGGAGGCGCCGAAAGGTTATGCCGACCTGCTCGATCCGAAATGGCGCAGCAAGATCGTCAAGGCGCATCCCGGCTACAGCGGCGCGATCCTGACCGCGACCTACATCCTCTCGCGCGATCTCGGCTGGGGTTATTTCGAAAAGCTGGCGCAGCAGAAGGTGATGCAGGTGCAATCGGCGGCCGATCCGCCGAAGAAGGTCCTGCTCGGCGAGCGCGCCGTGATGGCCGACGGCAATGACTACAATCTCGTGCTCCTGAAGGACCAGGGCAAGCCGGTGGAAGTGGTGTATCCGGCCGAAGGTTCGCCGCTGATCATCGTTGGCTCCGGCATCTTCCGCGGCGCGCCCAACCCGAACGCGGCAAAACTGTTCCAGAGCTTCTTCTTTGGCGCCGAGACCCAGCAAATGCTGGTCGACAGCTACGCGCACCGCTCCTTCCACGCCCAGGTCAAGGAGAAGGGCGCGCATGTGCCGCTGTCGGCGCTAAAGCTGCTGAAGTCCGATCCGGCCGTCGTGCAGGAGCAGAGCGAGGCGATCAAGGCGCGGTATACCAAGCTGTTCGGGGTGTGAGCGCGACCAAGGAATAGTTCGCCTGCAATCCGTTCCTCGCTTTTCTGCATTTGTGACCCGCCGACTCAACTCGTTTCGCGGAACTCGCCGCGAAGCGATGGCGTTGGTTGAGTGAATTGTACCAGCCGCCGGAGGCCGTCAAGTAAATCGATTACTAGCATCTTGGCAGGTGAATCTGCCGCTCGCGCGAGCTTGGCGCTGCGAACGGAGCATCGATGAGCAAGATTGATGGAATTGAAAGCAGGAGCATTGAAATTACCGCCACGCAGTGGCGCCAGATCGTGAATGGCGCCACGGAAACGGCGATTATCAGCACGGATGAAAATGGTCTGGTCACCAGCTGGAACAGCGGCGCGCGCGGCATCCTCGGCTGGGACGAGCGGGAAATGCTCGGGAGATCGCTCGCTTGCATCTTTGACGAACAGGACCACCGTGGACAATTGCAGCGCGAGATGGAAGATGCAACGGCGCACGGGAAAGGCGGCGGCGAAGAAGGCTGGCGCGTTCGCAAGGACGGCAGCCGCTTCTGGGCCGTGGGTGAACTAAGCCCGATCCGCGAGAATGGAAAGATCGTCGGGTTCGTCAAAATCCTGCGTGACCGCACCGCTCAACGGCATACGGAAGAAGCCATACGCGAAGAGCGCCGTGCCCTCGAAATCCTCAATCGCGCCGGATCAGCGCTCGCGGCTGAGGCCGATCTTCAGCGCCTGGTACAAATCGTCACCGATGCCGGCGTCGAACTGAGCGGCGCCGAATTCGGAGCCTTCTTTTACAATGTGACGAATGAAATCGGCGAAAGCTATATGCTCTATACGTTGTCCGGTGCTCCGCTGGAGGCGTTCGCCAATTTTCCAATGCCTCGCAACACCGAAGTGTTTGCGCCCACCTTCACCGGGGAAGGCATCGTGCGCGCCAACGACATCACGACGGATCCTCGCTACGGAAAAAGTGAGCCGCACAAGGGGATGCCGGAGGGGCACTTGCCCGTGCGCAGCTACCTCGCGGTTCCCGTTGTGTTGCGTTCGGGCGAGGTGATTGGCGGGCTGTTCTTCGGCCACCGCAAGCCTTGCATGTTTTCCGAACGCTCGGAGCGAGGGCTCACGGGTCTCGCGGCGGAAGCTGCCGTCGCGATCGACAATGTGCGTCTTTCTCACGCGACGCAGCGCGAGATCGCGGAACGCGAGCGCGCACAGAAAGCTCTGACCGAATTGAATGCAACGCTCGAAAGGCAGGTGCTCGAGCGGACGGAGCAGCTCAAGCGCAACGAGGAGGCGCTCCGCCAGTCGCAGAAAATGGAAGCTGTCGGTCAACTGACCGGCGGCGTTGCTCATGACTTCAACAATCTGTTGCAGGTGATCATGGGAAACCTCGATACTCTGCAACGCAACATGCCGACGGATTCGGCGCGCCTCCAGCGGGCCATGCGCCACGCGATGAACGGCGCGCAACGGGCGGCGTCGTTGACCCAGCGGCTGCTCGCGTTTTCGCGCCGCCAGCCGCTCGATCCCAAACCGATTGACGTCAACGTGCTTGTGAACGGGATTTCCGACCTGATCCATCGCACGCTCGGCGAAGTGATCGCTGTCGAAACCGTGCTCGGCGCAGGCCTATGGCGGGTGGAGGCCGATCCTGGCGAACTTGAGTCCGCCATTCTCAACCTCGCGGTCAACGCCCGCGACGCCATGCCGAGAGGCGGCCGGCTGACGCTGGAAACGGGTAACGCTCATATCGACGAGGCTTATGTCGCAACTCACACCGAAGTCGTGGCAGGACAGTACGTCGTGATCTCGGTCAGCGATACCGGCGTCGGAATGGACGCGCCAACGGTCGCGCAGGCCTTTGAGCCGTTCTTCACGACCAAGCCGGTCGGCAAGGGCACCGGCCTCGGCCTCAGCCAGGTCTACGGCTTCGTCAAGCAATCAGGCGGCCATGTCAAAATCTACTCGGAGCCTGGCCAAGGCACTGCCGTCAAGTTGTATCTGCCCCGTTTGGCGGGTGATGCGGCGGGCGAGTCCGACTCCGAGGCCCCGCTGAACCCGGAAGCCGCACAGGAGGAGACCATCCTTGTCGTCGAGGACGATGAGGACGTCAGGGCCTATTCGGTCGACAGCTTGCGCGATCTCGGCTACCGGGTGCTGGAAGCACACGATGGTCAGGCTGCACTGCGGCTTCTCGACCGATATCCACGTGTGGACCTCCTGTTCACGGACGTCGTCCTTCCGGGAGGAATGACGGGTGCGCAAGTCGCCGCGCAGGCCAAGGCGCGGCGTCCGTCCCTGAAGGTATTGTTCACCACCGGCTACGCCCGCAACGCAATCATCCACCACGGCCGCCTCGACAAGGGCGTGCAGTTGATCGTCAAGCCATTCACGTTCACCGAGCTGGCAGCCCGAATTCGCGATGTGCTCGACCTGCCGGAAAAGCCGGGAGACGCCTAGTTGGCGATCTCGTTGCTTTACAACGGACAAACAAAAGGCGCCCCGTGGGGCGCCTTTCGCATTCTCTGGAGTGATCCGCGATCACTGCGAATAATACATCTCGAATTCGACCGGGTGCGGGGTCATCTCGAACCGCTCGACCTCGGTCATCTTCAACTCGATATAGCTGTCGATGAAGTCGTCGTCGAACACGCCGCCGTGCTTGAGGAAGGCGCGGTCCTTGTCGAGATTCTCCAGCGCCTCGCGGAGCGAACCGCACACGGTGGGGATCGTCTTCAGCTCTTCCTTCGGCAGGTCGTAGAGGTCCTTGTCCATCGCCGGACCCGGATCCATCTTGTTCTTGACGCCGTCGAGGCCCGCCATCAGCATCGCAGCAAAGCCGAGATACGGATTGGCCAGCGGGTCGGGGAAACGTACCTCGACGCGCTTGGCCTTGGGGTTGGCGGTGTAGGGGATGCGGCAGGCGGCCGAGCGGTTGCGCGCGGAATAGGCCAGCAGCACCGGCGCCTCGTAACCCGGGACCAGTCTCTTGTAGGAGTTGGTCGTCGGATTGGTGAAGGCGTTGATCGCCTTGGCGTGCTTGATGACGCCCCCGATGTAGTGCAGGCAGATCTCCGACAGGTCGGCATACTTGTTGCCCGCGAACACCGGCTTGCCGTCCTTCCAGATCGACTGGTGGCAGTGCATGCCCGAGCCGTTGTCGCCGAAAACCGGCTTCGGCATGAAGGTGGCAGTCTTGCCGTAGATGTGAGCGACCTGGTGGATGCAGTACTTGTAGATCTGCAACTGGTCGGCCATCAGCACCATGGTGTCGAACTTCATGCCGAGCTCGTGCTGGGCGGAAGCAACCTCATGGTGGTGCTTCTCGACCTTGACGCCCATCTTGGCCATTGCGCCGAGCATTTCCGATCGCATGTCCTGCACGCTGTCCTGCGGCGGAACGGGGAAGTAGCCCATCTTGGTGCGAATGCGGTGGCCGAGGTTGCCGCCTTCATACTCGGTGTCGGAGTTGGTCGGGAATTCCGAGGAGTCGAGCCTGAAGCCGGTGTTGTAGGGGGTGGCCGAGTAGCGCACGTCGTCGAACACGAAGAACTCGGCTTCGGGGCCGAAGAACACGGTGTCGCCGACGCCCATCGACTTCACCATCGCCTCGGCCTTCTTGGCCATGCCGCGGGGATCGCGGTTGTAGGGCTCGCCAGTGGTCGGTTCCAGCACGTCGCAGATGAGAACCATGGTGGTCTCGGCGAAGAACGGATCGATCGTCGCGGTGACGGGATCGGGCATCAGGCACATGTCGGATTCGTTGATCGCCTTCCAGCCGGCAATCGAGGAGCCGTCGAACATCAAGCCTTCGGCGAACGTGTCCTCTTCGATCATGCCGACATCGAAGGTCACGTGCTGCCACTTGCCGCGCGGATCGGTGAAGCGCAGGTCGACGTATTTGACGTCGTTGTCCTTGATCGATTTGAGGACGTCTTTGGCGGTCTTCATGAATTCCCCTTATCTCTTGCGGTCGGTTTCCTGGTGAACGGCGAGCGGGCGCAAACGAAATCGGGCTGCCGTGAGCAGCCCGTTGTTTTGGTTATTTTGCCGCCGTTTTCCGGATAGCAAACGGCTCAGATAGCGTCCAGCCCGGATTCGCCGGTCCGGATGCGGATCGCTTCCTCGATATTGGAAACGAAGATTTTGCCGTCGCCGATGCGACCGGTTTGGGCAGCGCGGCGGATGGCGTCGATCGCCTTCTCCACCAGATCGTCGCCGATCACGATCTCGATTTTGACCTTGGGCAGGAAGTCCACGATGTATTCCGCACCGCGATACAGTTCCGCATGGCCCTTCTGCCGGCCAAAACCCTTGGCCTCAGTGACGGTGATACCCTGCAGTCCGACTTCCTGAAGCGCCTCTTTCACCTCGTCGAGCTTGAACGGCTTGATGATGGCCTCGATCTTCTTCACTGACTTTGCCTCCCGGCGTTTCCTAGAATTCCAGACTGCTGCTGCGCGTTCTCTGGGGTTGTGCTGACGCGCGGCCCGTTCGATGCTTGGTTCGATGCTTGGACCCGGCGAACTGCCGGAAAATACTCGCGATTACCCCCCATCCTCAGCCGGCTTCCTCAAAAGCAGGCTCTATGCCAAGTTGTTAACCGGTCTGATTTCGGAGTGTTATCAGACTTTTAACGGGCAGCCGGTTGGAGTCCGCAGGCAAGTGCCCATGATACGTCAGCCTATGAAATAGGCAAACAGATCAATTCGTATGCAGACTTTGGCCTGCTGCGTTCAACTCGAGAATGGATGTGCCTCAGTAAAAGGCGTTTGGATCAGGAATTGGCATGGAAGTTCTCACCACATCCGAAATGGAGCGCGCCGATCAGCTGACGATTGCGGCGGGCACGCCGGGCTTCGCGTTGATGATGAGCGCGGGGCAGGCGGTGGCGGAAGCGGCGATGGATCTGGCCGAGGAAGGCCCGATCGTTGTGGTTGCAGGCCGCGGCAACAATGGCGGCGACGGCTTTGTGGCGGCCGCCGAGCTCGCCGCGCGCGGCCGCGAGGTTTCCGTCGCGCTGCTGTGCGAGCGCGACAGCCTGCAGGGCGATGCGGCCTCCGCCGCGCGCGGCTGGAAATATCCGGTGTTGCCGTTCAATCCGCAGGCGCTCGGCAAGCCGGCGCTGATCATCGACGCGTTGTTCGGCGCCGGGCTGAACCGCCCGGTGAAGGGTGAGCCGCACGAGATGATCGAGGCGATCAACGCCAATGGCGCGCCGGTGCTGGCGGTGGACTTGCCGAGCGGCATCAACGGCACGACGGGCCTCGCCCTGGGCACCGCCGTGCGCGCCACCGAAACCGTGACCTTCTTCCGCCGGAAGCCGGCGCATTTATTGCTGCCCGGCCGCATGCATTGCGGCCGCGTCCGCCTCGCCGACATCGGCATCGCCAGAAGCGTGCTCGACGAGATCAAGCCGCACACCTTTGAGAACGTCCCCGACACCTGGCAGGCATCGTTTCCGGTGCCGCGCATGGACGGGCACAAATATGCCCGCGGCCATGCGTTGGTCGTGTCGGGCGAGATGGCATCGACCGGCGCGGCGCGTCTGGCTGCGCGAGGCGCTCTGCGCGCCGGCGCGGGCCTCGTCACGATCGCATCCCCACGTGAGGCACTGGCGGTCAACGCAGCGGCGTTGACCGCCGTGATGGTTCGTGCCGTGGATACGCCGGTCGAATTCGCGGAATTCCTCGACGACCGCCGCTTCAACGCCTGCGTCATCGGCCCGGGAGCCGGGATCAGCGACCGCACCCGTGATTTCGTGCACACGGCGCTGACGGCGCAAAAACATCTGGTGCTGGACGCGGACGCACTGACGAGCTTTGCCGACGCGCCGGACCGCCTGTTCGAGTCGATCAAGACCTCGGGCGATACGCAGGTCGTGCTGACCCCGCATGAGGGCGAGTTTCCGCGGCTGTTTTCCGACCTGAGCAACAAGAATCCCGGCCGTTCCAAGCTCGAGCGCGCGCGCGACGCCGCGCAGCGTTCCGGCGCCGTGGTGCTGCTGAAGGGCGCCGACACGGTGGTGGCCGCACCCGACGGCCGCGCGACGATTGCTTCCAACGCGCCGGCATGGCTTGCGACCGCCGGCGCCGGCGATGTGCTCGCCGGCATCATCGCAGCAATGCTGGCGCAAGGCGTGGGCGCGTTCGAAGCCGCCAGCATCGGCGTGTGGATGCACGGCGAAGGCGCGCGCGAGGCGGGCCCCGGTCTGATCGCGGAAGATTTGCCGGAAGTGATGCCGGCAGTGTTCCGCCGGCTCTATGACGGGTTCAGGATCGAGTACTAGGCCGCATACTCATAAAGTCGTCACGTCCGTTTTACTCTCGAAAGCGGACGTTGAACCTGACATGGATATATGTCGTCCAAGGGCCATTTCCGACGTGAGCACGTGCAGTAAAAAGCGGGCTATTCGATCACCTCGTCGGCGCGCAACAGAACCGTCGCTGGGATTGTGAGACCCAGGAGCTTTGCGGTCTTGAGGTTCAACACGAACTCGAACTTGGCCGGCGTCTCGATCGGGGTCTCGGCGGGATTCGCGCCTAACAGGATTTTGGCGGCCATGATGCCACCCTGCCGAACGAAGGCGAGTAGATTAGGTCCGTAGGCCATCAATCCATCGTCGCGCGCGAAATCGATGAACAGCGTGATTGCCGGGAGACGGTACTTCAGGGCAAGGCCGGCGAGCAATTTCGTACGTCCGGGGATGAGCGGCGACGACAGCATCAGTAAGGCGCCTGCACCTTTCTGAACGGCGGACTGGAACGCGGGCTCGATGTCGGTGGGTAGTCGCACCTCCAGAATCGTTAGAGTGAGCCTCAGTGTCGCCGCCGCCGCCTCGACCGCCTTCAATTGATTCGGGCCAGTAGCAGAATCCCACATGACCGCCACGTTCGTGGCCTGCGGTACGGCTTCCCTCAGCGCCTCCAGCCACTTCTTGCTGAAGTCGGGAAAATCGAGGAACACTCCGGTAATGTTGCCGCCGGGCCGCGTGATGCTGGCGACGAAACCGCTGGCGACCGGATCGCTCTCAAGATCGACCGCCACGATCGGAATGTTGGCGGTCGCAGCCCGCGCCGCCCTAATCGCCGCCGGGCTCAGTGCCTGGATCAGATCGACATTGAGGGCGACAAGGTCGGCCGCCATTGGCGCGAGCAAAGCCGCGTTGTCGTCGGCGATGCGCTGGATGATTTCGACCTGCTCCGCGCGCAAGCCGCCGGCCTGCAACGCGTTTTGAGTGGCAGCGATGGGGCCGGATGCAAACGCCCGCGCGCCCGGATACAGAAATCCTATTCTGCGGATTTTTGCAGGCTGCTGGGCAGCCGCGACCGCTGGCCAAGCCATAACTGCGCCGACAAGACCGATAAATTTCCGCCGCCTCATGCCTGCCCCTTGGCTCAGGACAGGGCATTGTATCGGCTCAAATGAGTACTTTGATAGGGGTTGAAACTGCCTTCGCTACTGCAACATGCGATGCTGACCAAATGTCGAAATGGGTCAAAAGGCGAAATACTCTGAGCAGGTACCGTGCGTCTGGGATACTCCAAAAAGGGGACATCCGGTTTATGAGTACACGCCTAGACGAGATACTTTTTCACCGCGGCCTCGTCCCACTCGAGACCGAGGCCCGGTCCGCGCGCGGCGAGCGCGCCGTCGACGATCTCCGCAGGCCTTGCGAGAATTGATCCCGCGAAATCCAGATACTCCAGCCAATGCGCGGTCGGCGTCACCGCCAGCACATGGGCGCTGGCTTCGGCGAACAGATGACTCGATTGCGGAATTGAAGCAGCTTCCGCTTGTCCTGCGATGCGCAGCCAGCCGGTGATGCCGCCGCATTTCATCAGGTCCGGCATGATGAAGTCAGACGCGCCTGCGGCGATCGCCTCTGCAAAGCCGCGCGGAAACCACCAGTTCTCGCCGGCCTGGATCGGCGTCGGCGAGGTGGCACGCACTTTTGCGAGGCCGAGCAGGTTCTCCTGCGCCACCGGCTCCTCGATCCAGTGCAGGTCGTAAGGCGCGAGCCGCTCGATGCGGCGCATGGCTTCCGCCGGATCGAGCGACTGGTTGAAGTCGATCATCAGCGAAATGTCGGGGCCGAGCACGGCGCGTACGCCAGAGACCGTCCGCTCGTCGTTTTCGACATCGCCGTCGCCGCCCTTGATCTTGATGCCGCGAAAACCCTGGTCGAGCGAGCGGCGCAGATCCTTTTCGTCCCTGACGGGATCGACGACGCCGTAGCTGTCATAGGCTGGAATCGGTTTCGGCGCGCCGCCGAGCAGTTCGGCGACGGTCTTGTTGGCGATTTGGCCGAGCGCATCCCAGTAGGCCATGTCAAGGCCGGAGACGGCCATGCCGACGAGACCCTGCCAGCTGAGCAAGCGGAATTTCTTGTCCATCGCCGCCATCAGGTCGAACGGCACGATCGGCTTGCCAACCAGCTCGCGGCCGATCTCTTCGAGGAGATAGACCAGCGGCTTCAGCGTGAGATTGGAGTAGGCGAAGATGTAGGCGCGGCCGGTGACGCCCTGATCGGTCACGACGTCGATCAGCACCAGCGGGCCGGTCGAGAACTCGCCAAGCGCGGTTTTGACGGGACGCTTGAGCGGCACCACGACGGCTCGCGCCTTGACGCTGCGGATCGTCGGGGGTGATTTGCTCATATTCGTTTCCTCGGCTTCTTTTTTGACGCGTTCTCTACGCGAAGCGGCTTCGCACGAAAACGCGTTAGTCGACCGCATACCATCGCACGAAGCGCGGTGCGGCCCAATCGGTCGCGACGGATTCGATCAGCCAGTGCCCGGCATGTTCGGCGGCAAAGGCGATGCGCTGGGTCTGGCCGGGCTCGATCGCCAGCGTGTCGAGCCAGAACGGCTTCCAGCCGTCGTCGAGCTTATCGAGCAGGCGGAAGTGGTGGCCGTGCAGGCGAAAGACGGTTGCGACCTCGGCACGGTTGGTCAGCGCCAGCACGACGATGCGTCCGGCCTTGGCGCGGAAGGCCGCCTGCAGCGAGGTCGCAACGCTTGCGTTCGCGATCCACTCAGGTCCGTTCAACGCGAGATCGGTGCGAAGCGCATTCTTGAGGTCAAGCCGTGGCGGCAGCCCGTTGGACGGCAGCGGTGGCGGAGGTGGCAGAGGCGCCGCGCGAGCGGGCGGCTCGCGCGAGACGATGACATAGCCGATGGTCCGGGCTTGCTTGCCTTCGTGAAGCAGGATCTTGAGGTTCGAGCCGGGCGGGGCGGTCACGTCGACAAAGGCGTCGACGCGGCTGCCCGGCGCCAGCACCAGCGCGCCGTTGCGCGCCAGGAATGGCTCGGCCGGCTGGCTGTCGATCGCCATGACGGTGACGTCGACGGACTCCAGCTTCAGCGCGATGACGGTGCGCCGGCTGCCGTTGATGAAACGCAGTCTCAAGCGCTCATTGGATCGGGCTGAGACATCCAGTGAGGGCTTTCCGTTAAGAGTGTAGGAAACCGTGGTTTCGGCGGGGTCCGTGCCCGGCACAGCCGCGGTCCCGTTGGCTCGCAGCCGCCATTCCTCGACCAAAAGTACCTCGTCGCGATCGACGCTGACGGGTTCGTTTTCGGCGACCATCACGGGCTGGCCTCGCGCCGGCAGCGCATCGTCAGTCGCCAACAGGCTCATGTCGCACAGGAAGGTCCCGGCGTGGCGCAATGGAATTCGGACCTTTTCCCAGCCGGAGGCTGCCAGCAGCCGGCGTCCCATGAGCGGCTCGATCGCAGGAACGCCGTCGATCCCGCGCCAATCGAGGCCCACTGGGACCTTCAGGTCATTGGCGAACTCGACCTGCAGCGTGTCGCCGCGGCGGAAGCGCAGCTCGGGGGCGGTGAGCATCCAGACCGGCGTTTCCGGGCCTCCGGGCCGGAGGTTGAGGGCACCTTGGCGCGCCTGGATGGCCACGGTTGGGCTGCCTTGCGCCGAGCTCTCCGCCGGCAGCAGCAGGCCAAGGGAGGCTGCTCCAAATCCCGCAATCAGCTCGCGCCGGTCCATCTGCAAAGCTCCCTTGCCATGAGCCCGATCCGGACCATTTTTGAGGTGAGCTGTCCAGTTGCGGCGCATTGGCCCAATGCGGCCGGGACGGTCCATTTTTTTGCTGCGAAACTGCGGCTGCATGCTATAAGCCGCCGCCCGCGGCATCGCGGCCGGACCTATGATGCACTTCACGCGGGCGTGGCGGAACTGGTAGACGCGCTGGATTTAGGTTCCAGTGACGAAAGTTGTGGGGGTTCGAGTCCCTCCGCCCGCACCAAGCGCTTTCAGGCGTTTGCCCGACGATTTCCGGAGGACCTTAATTCCCGCCTGGGATTTTGGTTCGCCAAACCACTGGCGCAGGGCCATCAGGCTTTGCGCCCAACATTTTGATAATCTCCGGTCCTGCGAGGGCCGGACGAACGCGGAAGAAGACGACGATGCAGGTCACCGAAACCCTTTCTCAGGGATTGAAGCACGAATTCAAGGTCAGCGTTCCCGCGACCGATCTCGACGCCAAGGCCGATGCGCGCCTGGTCGATCTCAAGGACAAGGTTCGCCTCAACGGTTTTCGTCCCGGCAAGGTGCCGGTGGCGCATCTGAAGAAGATCTACGGCCGCTCGGTCATGGCCGAGACCATCGACGAGACCATCCGCGACGCCAACACCAAGATCTTCACCGAACGCGGCTTCCGCCTGGCCGGCGAGCCGAAGGTCACGATGCCGACCGAGGCGAAGGAAGTTGAGCAGCTGCTCTCCGGCAAGGCCGATCTCACCTACACCGTGGCGATCGAAGTGGTGCCGGCGATCACGCTCGCCGATTTCAAGAGCTTCAATGTCGAGAAACCAGCGGTCGACGTCCTCGACTCCGACGTCGACGAGGCGATCAAGCGCATCGCCGACCAGAGCCGTCCCTATGCGGCGAAGGCCGAGGGCGCCAAGGCCGAGAAGGGCGACCGCGTCACCATCAACTTCAAGGGCACCATCAATGGTGAGGCCTTCGACGGCGGCACCGGCGAGGGCATTCAGCTCGTGATCGGGTCCGGTCAGTTCATCCCGGGCTTCGAGGATCAGATGATCGGCATCGGCGTCGGCGAGACCCGCACCGTCAAGGTTTCCTTCCCAAAGAACTACGCAAGCGAGAAGCTCGCCGGCCAGCCGGCGGAGTTCGAGACGACCGCAAGCGCGATCGAAGCGCCCGGCGAGACCGTGATCGACGACGAGTTCGCCAAATCGCTTGGGCTGGAATCGCTCGACAAGCTGAAGGAAGCCGCGCGCGAGCGGCTGAAGGCGGAGTTTGCCGGTGCGATCCGTCAGCGCGTCAAGCGCGCGCTGCTCGATCGTCTCGACGAGAGCCACAAGTTCGAGGCGCCGCCCTCGCTGGTCGCCGAAGAGTTCGACCTGATGTGGAAGTCGATCAAGGCCGAGATGGAATCGAGCGGCAAGACCTTTGCCGACGAGAACACCACCGAGGAAGCGGCCAAGGAAGAGTACCAGAAGATCGCCGACCGCCGCGTCCGCCTCGGGCTCGTGCTCTCGGAGATCGGCGAGAAGAACAAGATCACCGTCTCCGACGACGAGGTCAGCCGCGCCGTGATCGAGCGCGCGCGCTCGATGCCGGGCCGCGAGAAGGAAGTCTGGGACTATTATCGCAACAACGCTCAGGCGCTCGCCCAGCTTCGTGCACCGATCTATGAAGACAAGGTGGTCGACTTCCTGCTCGAGCTTGCCAACGTGACCGAGAAGAAGGTGACGCGCGAGGAACTGTTCAAGGAAGAGGACGACGAGAAAACTGCCGCCTGACGGCGATAGTTGGCGTTAAGGATGAACGGCGAAACCGGCCAGGTGGCCTGCATGCCTCGCTAGGCGTGCGGTTCCGAATCGGCTTGAACTGGTGTGTGTGCGTTGTCGTTGACGCGGGCCTTGCCGGTCCGGAATTCGACCCATATCTGTGCGGACAGTCTTTCAGCATCACTCAAGGTGGCCCATGCGCGATCCCGTTGAAACCTACATGAACCTCGTACCGATGGTCGTCGAGCAGACCAATCGCGGCGAACGCGCCTACGACATTTTCTCGCGCCTGTTGAAGGAGCGCATCATCTTCGTGACCGGCGCGGTCGAGGACGGCATGTCGACGCTGATCGTCGCCCAGCTGCTGTTCCTCGAGGCCGAGAACCCGAAGAAGGAAATCTCGATGTACATCAACTCGCCGGGTGGCGTGGTGACGTCGGGTCTTGCGATCTACGACACCATGCAGTTCATCCGTCCGCCGGTGTCGACGCTGTGCACGGGGCAGGCGGCCTCGATGGGCTCGCTGCTGCTCGCCGCCGGCGAAAAGGACATGCGCTTCACGCTGCCGAATTCGCGCATCATGGTGCATCAGCCGTCCGGCGGCTTCCAGGGTCAGGCCACCGACATCATGCTGCACGCGCAGGAGATCCTCAATCTCAAGAAGCGCCTCAACGAAATCTATGTGAAGCACACAGGTCAGACCTACAAGGCGATCGAGGATGCGCTGGAGCGCGACAAGTTCCTCACCGCGGATGACGCCAAGGCTTTCGGTCTGGTCGACAAGGTGATCGACAAGCGTCCGGAAGATCCGGCGTCCGCGAAAGCCGCCTGACGCTGATACGGCACTGCAACCGCGGCCTGCGCGGTAATTTGGGCCGGCAAAGCAGGCGTTTGGCCGCGGTCAGGCAGAAAGTTCCGCTTTCGTGCTCCCCGGGGTGCGTGGCAATCGCGCAACGCCCGCGCTATTTCGGTCGCAACGACCGATACGAAGGTGGAAAATCACGGTATTGTCACGGTCTAGCGGTCCGCGCCCGATTAGCGAATTCTTGATAGTCGGGTGTCAGCATGGTTGGCTGTGTGGGATCAGTTATGATCGCGGGGGATTCGAACGAGCCGTGATTCGCACGGTGTGTGAAGCGTGAGGCCCTTTTTTGGTACGGAATTTGCTCTATCTAAACCCTAACAACCGGTTAGTACCGAAATGGGTCGATCGAGCAAGGGTTCGAACGGCGGACGGAGACGAGAATGAGTAAGGTCGGTACGAGCGACTCGAAGAACACGCTGTATTGCTCGTTCTGCGGCAAGAGCCAGCACGAAGTCCGCAAACTGATTGCAGGCCCCACGGTTTTCATCTGCGACGAATGCGTCGAACTGTGCATGGACATCATCCGCGAGGAGAACAAATCCTCGCTGGTCAAGTCGCGCGATGGCATTCCGACCCCGAAGGAAATCTGCAAGGTGCTGGACGATTACGTAATCGGCCAGAGCCATGCCAAGAAGGTGCTCTCGGTCGCGGTCCACAACCACTACAAGCGGCTCAACCACCAGACCAAGCACAACGACGTTGAGCTGGCGAAGTCCAACATCCTGCTGATCGGTCCGACCGGTTCGGGCAAGACGCTGCTGGCGCAGACGCTGGCGCGCATCCTCGACGTGCCCTTCACGATGGCGGATGCGACGACGCTGACCGAAGCCGGCTACGTCGGCGAGGACGTCGAGAACATCATCCTGAAGCTCTTGCAGGCGGCCGACTACAATGTCGAGCGCGCGCAGCGCGGCATCGTCTATATCGACGAGATCGACAAGATCAGCCGCAAGTCCGACAACCCTTCGATCACCCGCGACGTGTCGGGCGAGGGCGTGCAGCAGGCACTGCTGAAGATCATGGAAGGCACCGTTGCTTCGGTCCCGCCGCAGGGCGGCCGCAAGCATCCGCAGCAGGAATTCTTGCAGGTCGACACCACCAACATCCTGTTCATCTGCGGCGGCGCCTTCTCGGGTCTGGAAAAGATCATTTCCGCGCGCGGCCGTTCGACCTCGATCGGCTTCGCCGCGCAGGTGCTGGCGCCGGAAGACCGTCGCACCGGCGAAATCTTCCGCCATGTCGAGCCGGAGGATCTGCTCAAATACGGCCTGATCCCGGAATTCGTTGGCCGTCTGCCTGTGGTCGCGACGCTGGAAGACCTTGACGAGACTTCGCTGAAGAAGATCCTCACCGATCCCAAGAACGCGCTGGTCAAGCAGTATCAGCGGCTGTTCGAGATGGAGAATATCGACCTGACCTTCGCCGACGAGGCGCTTGGCGCGGTCGCCCGCAAGGCGATCGAGCGCAAGACCGGCGCGCGAGGCCTGCGGTCGATCCTGGAGAGCATTTTGCTCGAGACCATGTTCGATCTCCCGGGCCTGGAAGGCGTCGAGGAAGTCGTCATCTCGCGCGAAGTGGTCGAGGGAACCGCGCGTCCGCTCTACATCTATGCGGACCGTTCCGACCGCGCGGTGGAAAGCTCGGCGAGCGCCTGACGGAGGCGCCGTCGGCGGACGGTTTTCAGCCTCAAATCGAGCGCTGCGGGCGCGTCCCGCAGCCGGTACCAATGTAAGCGTTGCTGCGCGTCAAGCCCGATTTACGGGCTTTTTTCAGTGACTTGACTCCCCCATGCCCGATAGCCACCTAATGCTATCGGTGACGAAGCTCCAACTTGAGATTCGTCAGCAAGAATGATCCGGACATGAGGTTCTCTAGGGGCCAGAATGAACCGGAAATCCGGCACCTTGTGGCGGTTGCGCTCAATGCGGACTGCGAGCAAGGGGGCACAACAAAAGGAAGCTAGGCCATGACGACCTCAAAACCCCGGCCAACTATCGTCCACGGCGAAACGCACGCCTATCCCGTGCTGCCGCTGCGCGACATCGTCGTTTTCCCGCACAACATCGTCCCGCTCTTCGTCGGTCGCGAAAAATCGATCCGCGCGCTCGAAGAGGTGATGAAGAACGACGCGCTGGTGATGCTCGCGACGCAGAAGAACGCGTCTGACGACGATCCGGCGCCGGATGCGATTTACGAGACTGGAACGCTTGCCAGCGTGCTGCAGCTCCTGAAGCTTCCCGACGGCACCGTGAAGGTGCTGGTGGAGGGGCTCGCGCGCGCCCGCGTGCAGAAATACACCGACCGGACCGAATATTATGAGGCGACCGCGGTTGCGCTCGCCGACACCGATGCCAACTCCGTCGAGGCGGAGGCGCTGGCGCGCTCGGTGGTGTCCGATTTCGAAAGCTATGTGAAGCTGAACAAGAAGATTTCCGCCGAAGTCGTCGGCGTGGTGCAGTCGATCACCGATTTCGGCAAGCTCGGCGACACCGTCGCTTCCCATCTCGCGGTGAAGATCGCCGATCGCCAGGGCATCCTGGAGACGCTGTCGGTCACCCAGCGCCTGGAGAAGGTGCTCGGGCTGATGGAGAGCGAGATCTCGGTGCTGCAGGTCGAGAAGCGCATCCGCTCGCGCGTCAAGCGCCAGATGGAGAAGACCCAGCGCGAGTACTATCTCAACGAGCAGATGAAGGCGATCCAGAAGGAGCTCGGCGACGACGAAGGCCGCGACGAGCTCGCCGATCTCGAGGAGAAGATCGCCAAGACCAAGCTGTCGAAGGAAGCGCGCGAGAAGGCGCAGCACGAGCTGAAGAAGCTGCGCCAGATGTCGCCGATGTCCGCGGAAGCGACCGTGGTGCGCAACTATCTCGACTGGCTGCTGTCGATTCCGTGGAACAAGAAGTCCAAGGTGAAGAAGGATCTGGAAGCCGCCCAGGCGGTTCTGGATGCGGATCACTATGGGCTTGAGAAGGTCAAGGACCGCATCGTCGAGTATCTCGCCGTGCAGTCGCGCGCCAACAAGCTGACCGGACCGATCCTGTGCCTGGTCGGGCCTCCCGGCGTCGGCAAGACCTCGCTCGGCAAGTCGATCGCGAAGGCGACGGGGCGCGAATTCGTGCGCGTCTCGCTCGGCGGCGTGCGCGACGAGGCCGAGATTCGCGGTCACCGCCGCACTTATATCGGCTCGATGCCCGGCAAGATCATCCAGTCGATGCGCAAGGCGAAAACCTCGAACCCGCTGTTCCTGCTGGACGAGATCGACAAGATGGGCGCCGACTTCCGCGGCGATCCGTCCTCGGCGCTGCTCGAGGTTCTGGACCCCGAGCAGAACTCGACCTTCAACGACCACTATCTCGAGGTCGACTACGATCTCTCCAACGTGATGTTCATCACGACCGCGAATACGCTGAATATTCCAGGTCCCCTGATGGACCGCATGGAGATCATCCGCATCGCCGGCTACACCGAGAACGAGAAGGTTGAGATCGCGCGCAAGCATTTGATCCCGAACGCCATCGCCAAGCACGGCCTCGATTCCAAGGAATGGTCGATCGACGACGACGCGCTGCTCTTGATGATCCGCCGCTACACCCGCGAAGCGGGCGTGCGCAACCTGGAGCGTGAGCTCTCCACACTCGCCCGCAAGGCGGTGAAGGAGCTGATGATCTCCAAGAAGAAGTCGGTGAAGGTGACCGAGAAGACTCTGGAAGAGTTCCTCGGTGTGCCGAAGTATCGCTACGGCGAGATCGAGAGCGAGGATCAGGTCGGCATCGTCACGGGCCTGGCCTGGACCGATGTCGGCGGCGAACTGCTGACGATCGAAGGCGTCATGATGCCCGGCAAGGGCAAGATGACCGTCACCGGCAATCTGCGCGACGTCATGAAGGAATCGATCTCGGCGGCGGCGTCCTACGTCCGCTCCCGCGCGATCACCTATGGCATCGAGCCGCCGATGTTCGATCGCCGCGACATCCACGTGCACGTGCCGGAGGGCGCTACGCCGAAGGACGGCCCGTCGGCCGGTGTTGCCATGGCCACCGCGATCATCTCGGTCATGACCGGCATCCCGGTCCGCCACGACGTCGCCATGACCGGCGAGATCACGCTGCGCGGCCGCGTGCTGCCGATCGGCGGCCTCAAGGAGAAGCTGCTGGCTGCGGCCCGCGGCGGCATCAAGACGGTGCTGATCCCCGAGGACAACGCCAAGGATCTCACGGAGATTTCCGATGCGATCAAGGGCGGCATGGAGATCATCCCGGTCGCGCGCCTCGACGAGGTGACTGCGAAAGCGCTGGTCCGGGTGCCGGCGTCGATCGTCTGGGAAGAGGACACCAAGGTCGACGTCAAGCCGGAGAGCGGCGACGAAGCCGCCGGCGGCCTGACCGCGCACTAAGCCGGATCGGCGCGAAAGCGACGCAAATATGACGAAGGCGGCGCCCCCGGGGCGCCGCCTTTGCGTTGTTGGACCAACTTGCGTTTGCGCGCGGCAGCGCTAAAGAGGAGGCGAGGGCGGCTAGCTCAGCTGGTTAGAGCATCTCGTTTACACCGAGAGGGTCTGCGGTTCGAATCCGTAGCCGCCCACCAGCCTTCGCCCTTCGGGCTACGGCTCGCGAGCCGGAGCCAGAAGGGCGAAGGCTGTCGCGCCGAAGTCGCGTAGCGACGAAGGCGGACTGTCGCCTTATTGCGCAGGCTCAACGGGCTGTTGCAACAATGGCGGAACACATCGGGGAGCACGCGCATGAGAGTTGTCGCCGCTGCAGTGATTGTCGCTTTCCTGGCCGGGCCTGCATTCGCCCAACAAAAGAGCATTCCCAAATACGGCGAAGAGGACAAGGAGAAGACACCGGAAGAAAAGCGCCAAGAGAGGGAGGCCGAGGAGAGATACAAGCGCTCGCTCGGCAACATCCCGGCGCAAAAGGCTGTCGATCCCTGGGGCAATGTCCGCAGTGATGCTGCGCCGAAGCCGGAGACCAAGGCGCCCGCCAAGAAGACCAAGACCGGGACAAGTTCCAATTGACCATCACGAGCATTCCCGCCGGCCACGATCGCAACGCCGATCAGATCGCATTCTGGAACGGGGTCGCCGGCCAGCACTGGACCGACCGCCAGTCCGTGCAGGACGTGCTGCTGGCGCCGGTCACGACGAGGCTGATCGCGCGCATCAATGCGCAGGCGGGCCAGCGCATCCTCGACATCGGCTGCGGCTGCGGCGCCATTTCGATTGAACTGGCCAAGCAGGTCGGGCCATCCGGTCACGTGCTCGGCATCGATATCTCGGTGCCGATGCTGGAGCGCGCGCGCCAGCTCACGCCGAAGCAATTGCCGGCGGACTATGTGCTGGCCGACGCCACCGTCTATCCGTTCGACCCCGCAAGCTTCGACCTTCTGGTGTCGCGCTTCGGCGTGATGTTCTTCGCTGATCCCGTGCTGTCGTTCCGCAATTTGCGCAGCGCGCTGCGGCCGAAGGGCAAACTTGTTTTCGCCTGCTGGCGCGAGCCGCGCGAGAACGGCTGGATGATGGCGCCGCTGATGGCGGCCTACAAGCATGTGCCGAAATTGCCGCAGCTCGCTCCGGAAGATCCCGGTCCGTTCGCGTTTGCCGACGAGGCGCGGGTGAAGCGCGTCCTGACCGAGGCCGGCTTCACCGACGTCGCGATGGAAGCCTGTCCGCTGACCTTCGACGTCGCCGCAGGCAAGGGGTTGCACGCCGCCGTGCAGGGCGCGCTGGAGATCGGGCCGGCAAGCCGTGCACTGGAAGGCCATCCGCCCGACGTGGTTGCCGCCGCGATCCAGTCGATCCGCGAGGCGCTGACACCGTTCGCTAAGGGGCAGTCGGTGTTGCTGCCGGGAGCGATTTGGCTGGTGACCGCGAACGCTCCCTGAGCAACCTCCTCGTGTCAGCGGAAGGCGTGCGGCTGTGGCATGGGCCTGGGCTGGTCGGCATAGTCGACCGAGCACTCCGCGCCGATGCCTTCCGCCGTGGCGTTGCATTGCGCCAGGCTGATAAAACCGCAATCAGTGCCGCCTTCATTGGAATTCAGGCAGTAGTGCCCGCCGGGATTGGCCGCGAACGCAGGGGAATTGCCGGCTGCAGCGACGTAAGCGAACAGCGCCAACGCGCCGGTCGCCGCGAGTTGTGCGAACGTCTTCATGGGATTTCTCCTGATTGTTTGGAGGGTACCCATGAGGTACGCGCGGCGATCCGCACCATTACTGGCGTCGGATCATGGCAATACTGCCATAACGGGCGTAACGAACGGCGGGCGGTACTTGCTTACGCCCGCTCTTCCCAGATCATCGCCAGATGCACGATGGTCTCGGCGGCCTTCTCCATGTCCTGGCGGCTGACCCATTCCAGGCGGGAGTGGAAGGCGTGCTCGCCGGCAAAGATGTTGGGGCAGGGCAGGCCCATGAACGACAGGCGCGAGCCGTCGGTGCCGCCGCGGACCGAGGATTTCGCTGCCTTCAGCCCCGCGCGACGGATCGCTTCAAGCGCGTAGTCGACGATCTTCGGGTGACGGTCGATCACCTCTTTCATGTTGCGGTATTGCGGCTTGACGTCGATCTTCCAGGTCGAGCGCGGGTAGTCTTTCATGACATCCCGGACGATCGACTCCAGCAGCGCCTCCTTCTGCTTCAGGCCTTGCTCGGTGAAGTCACGCACGATGAAGTCGATCGTGGCCTGCTCCAGCGCGCCTTCGATGCCGGTCGGATGCAAGAATCCCTCGCGGCCCTCGGTGGTCTCCGGCGAGAGCGTGTCTTTCGGCAGTCGGTCGACGACGGCGGCGGCGATCTTGATCGCGTGCTCCATGCGGCCCTTTGCAAAGCCGGGATGGGCGCTGACGCCCTGGATGGTGACGGTGGCGCCGTCGGCGGAAAAGGTCTCGTCCTCGATGGTGCCGGCGGTCTCGCCGTCCATGGTGTAGGCGAAGTCGGCGCCGAGCTTTTTCAGGTCGACCTTGTCGACGCCGCGGCCGATTTCTTCGTCCGGGGTGAACAGGATCTTGATCGCGCCGTGCTTGATCTGCGGGTTGCGGACGAGAAATTCGGCGGCATCCATGATCTCGGCAAGGCCTGCCTTGTTATCGGCGCCGAGCAGCGTGGTGCCATCGCTCGTGATGATGTCATGGCCGATCTGGTTGGCGAGATCGGGATGCTCGGCGGCGCGGATGATTTGCGTGGGATCGGCCGGCAGCACGATATCGCCGCCGCGGTAGTTCTTGACGATCTGCGGCTTGACATTGGCGCCCGTGCAGTCGGGCGAGGTGTCCATGTGGGAGCAGAAGCAGCTCACCGGCACCTTCTTCGAGGTGTTCGCCGGGATGGTCGCGTAGACATAGCCGTGCTCATCGAGATGCGCGTCCGCCAGCCCCAGCGCCTTCAGCTCGGCGGCGAGCAGACGGCCGAGGTCTTTCTGCTTGTCGGTCGAAGGACAGGTGGGAGACGAAGCGTCCGACTGGGTATCGATCACGACGTAGCGTAGAAAACGCTCGGTGACACTGTGCTTGAAATCGAGGGCCATTGAGTCCGCGGACAGGAGGGAGAGAGGCGGGCCTATATACCAAAACAGCGCCACCCCGAGGGCCGCTTCGCGGGCCGGAATGACGCCGTTTTGAAGACGACCAAATAGCCGCTCAGACGGCTTCCTTGAGTTCCTTGGCGGCGCGGAAGGCGACCTTCTTGCTCGCCTTGATCTGGATCTGCTCGCCGGTCGCCGGGTTGCGGCCGACGCGCGCGGCGCGCTTGCGCACCTGCAGGATGCCGAGGCCGACGATGCGGATGCGCTCACCCTTCTTCAGGTGTTTCGTGATCATCGTGACCATGTCGGTCAGGATCGCCTCGGCCTGCTTCTTGGAAAGCTCCTGGTCCTCGGCGATCGCCGCGGCCAGATGCTTCAACGTGATGGTGGCGGGGGTGGCTGCTTTCTTCGCCATGTCGGCTCTCCCTCTTGAATGATGGCGTGAGAAACGCGTCCAATGGCAGCCTGCAGCAGTTCGTTCCCTGCGGAACCGGCTTTAAGGAAACCACGACGTTTCCCGCCTTAATTGATTCGGGGGCCGACTGACTATGCTGTTTTCGGCCGACAAAGGCAGCCTCGCTGCGGCAAGATCTCCGCAACAGGCGCTAAGCTATTGATGGAAATGGCGCGAGAGACGGGACTCGAACCCGCGGCCTCCGCCGTGACAGGGCGGCGCTCTAACCAACTGAGCTACTCCCGCGGGTGCCGAAATCAGGCTCTGATCCGCGCAGGAGGGAGGGCATAAAGGCCTCCCCCCCTTTAGTCAAGGCAATTGAAATCCCTGAGTTGAAAGGCGTTCCACGCCTGCAGCGGCAACAAAAAAGCCGCCTGAAAGGCGGCTGTTTTCGTTACGCCTTAAGAAGGTGTCGGCTTACTGGACCTTGGAGAGATCCGAGCTGGTCACAACCACCGGCTTGCCGGCCTTCACGACGTGAGCGGTCTGGACATCGGTATTGGTGCGGGCGGAAATGCCGAACGCGGCCACCGCAATACCGGCCACGAGCGCCACCACCACGATCTTGAGGTGGGTCGCCTTGTCAGCTGAATGAATGGAGTGGTTCATCGAAGCCTCCTGACGGACTGTGCCGTCTCTATGGCCCGGATTCGTAATCCTCTTCTGTTTCCGGATGGTTTCGCGGTTCCCGCAAAATGGTTTCGTCCGGCCGGGTTTTTCGGCCCGTTTTGCCGGATTTGTGGGACGGTTCGCTCCTCAAGCGGCCGCGGGATACCGTTTGGCGGCTCAGGTAGCCCGCTTGATGTCGCCCCGAATCCAGCGGCCCGCGACCACGAAAAGCAGCGCTCCCAGCGTCGTCGTCACCGCCGTGGACAGCAGTGAATAGCGGACGGCTTCAGCGCCGAAATCGGCCTTGAGGACATCATTCAGCGCGCCCACCAGCAGCGGGCCGACGCCCTGGCCGAAGCAGGTTGCGGACAAAAGGATGATGGCGGAGGAAAGCGCGCGCATGCTGGGCTTTGCGACGGTCTGCGCGATGGCAAAGATCGGTCCGAGATGGAAGCCGACCAGGAACGAGCCCAGCGCCAGCGCGGTGACCATCGTGGCAAAGCTGTTGGTGAGGAAGCACAGCGCAAACACGGGACCGGCCAGCCCCGACATGATCGCCGGCGCCCACAGCTTCCAGCGGTCGTCGCGCTTGCTGATCTGCGCCACCACGAGGCCGCCGATCAGGGTGCCGGCCATGCCGCACAGTCCTTTGAAGGTGCCGGCATAGGTGCCGATCTCGGCGCTGCTCAAATGATGCACGCGGGCGAGGAAGGGCGGGATCCACACGGCGGTGGCGTAATTGGTGAAGGTGGTGAGCCAGAAGCCGATCAGCACGATCAGAAAGGTGGGCGACGTCACGAGGAAGCGCAGCGTCGGCCCCAGCGTTTCCGGTGTGAACGTCTCCGCCTGCGCGCCGCGCTTTGGCTCCGACACGGTCAGCCACAGCGCCGCGGCGAGCACGATGCCCGGCAGGCCGGCGGCGAAGAACGCCATCCGCCAGCCATAGTGCTGGTTGACGTAGCCGCCGATGAAATAGCCGAGGAAGACGCCGAGATAGGTGCCGATGGCATAGATGCCGAGCGCGCGTGGGCGTTCGTTCTTGTTGAAGAGGTCGGCGATCATCGACTGCGAGGCCGGTGTGCCGGCGGACTCGCCGATCCCGACGCCGATCCGCGCCAGCGTCATCATGGTGACGTTCTGCGCCATGCCGCAGAAGCACGTCATCGCGCTCCAGAAGGCAAAGGCGACTGCTACGATGTTGAGGCGGTTGATGCGGTCGGCAATGAGCGCGATCGGAATGCCGCAGATCGAATAGAACAGCACGAAGCCGAAGCCCGCGAGCAGGCCCATCATGGTGTCGCTGAGCGCAAACTCCTTTTTGATCGGCTCGATCAGGACGTTGAAGATGGTGCGGTCGAGGAAGTTGAGGGCATAGACGATGGTGAGCAGTCCCAGCACGTAATAGCGCGCAGGCGAGGGTTTTGCGGCGGCCTCGCTTTGGGTGACTGCCTGCGGCGTGACATCGACCATGGTTTCCCCCAACGATTTGCTTTTTTGATTGCCCGGGCGCCGTTACGCCTCGCGAATGAAATTCCCTGCCTCGAACTCGACCGGCGGCGCCTTCGGATCAAAGGACACGCCGATCGGATCATGGCCGGCCGCCAGCGCTTCCAACTGGTCCTTCAGCATGCGGCGGACCATCACGATGCCGCGGTCACTCTGGCCAAAATGCTCCTCGGAATGGATGGTCACTGCGCCCTGGCCGACCTGCGCCTCGTAGTCGCCGGGGAATTGCTGGTGCTCGGCCTCCGTCATGTCCCACCAGAACTTGCCGTTGAATTTCGAACGCATCCGTCCAATGTCGCCGGCATTGCGGACGCGGCCGGCGACATAGATGCGGAACGAGGTGTCGTCGATCGGCAAGGTCCAGCCGATGGATTCCACGCGCGCGAACTGCGCCACCCTCGGATTTGGCACGACGCGCAGCGTGGGGAGGGCGGCTTCCGTGACGCGGTAGAAGACCTTGCCGTCGTCCTGTTTGCGGATCGAGCGCACGGTGATGCCGCGCGGCGACATCTCGAATTTGACCTCGGGCATCGAGGCCATCATGTTGGTGAATTGCGGCCCGCTGAATGAGCCATGCAGGACCGGTACGTGGTAGGGGTCGACCACGTTCTCGAAATGCTGCAGCCAGTTGCAGGGAATGACGGCCGGCCCGCCGCCACCGATGGAGCTGTCGTCGGCCTCGACGAACTCGTCCTCGTCCATGGTTTCGAGGCAGTCGTAGCGCGGCAGCACGGGCTTCTTATCGGCCGGACCCATATAGGCGAAGATCAATCCGTAGCGCTCTTCGACCGGGTACCAGGGCTGGCGCACCTTGTCCTTGAACATCCCGCCGTCGGGCTCGCAGGGCTGCTCCAGGCAGTTGCCCTCGGTGTCGAATTTCCAGCCATGGTAGCAGCAGCGGATGCCGTCATCCTCGACCTTGCCGTAATAGAGCGTGGTGCCGCGGTGACAGCAGCGCGCGTGCAGCAGGCCGGGATTGCCCCGCTTGTCGCGGAACAGGATCAGATCCTCGCCGAGAACCCGCACTTTCCTGGGGATATCAACGGCGTCGGTCGCAAGCCCCACCGGGTGCCAATAGCGCCGCATCAGCTCGCCCATCGGCGTGCCGCGGGCAACCGATGTCAGCTCCATGCGGGTTGAAGGCTCGCGCAGGGCATAGGCCGTGCCGAGGTCGCGGTCACGCTGGGTGACGGTCATGATTTTCCTCCCGTTGCGGTCTGCTGCCGCTTTCGATACAGCCGCAGACTTTAAATCGATGACAAAGTCAACGATCTCTGCAAGGCTGGCAGGACAAGGCTTGGCAGCAGCGGGCTTTGTTGGCAGAGCTTTCCCATGGGCCGGAAGCCGAAACAAACCGACCTTGCGCAAGGCGGGCCGCAGCAGGACGGGGAACTCGCACCGATCACGGCGATGATGTCGTCGCGGCTGATGGTGCTCGCCAACCTGCTCAGGCGCGGCGCCATGCTCCGCTACAAGCGCACCGCCGGGCTCTCCTCGGTGGAGTATGGCCTGATTGCCAATCTGGGCCGGCATCCACCGATGAGCGTGGCGCGGCTTGCCGAGGCGGTTGGCCTCGACAAGGCTCAGATCAGCCGCGCGCTGGCTGACCTGGTGTCGCGCAAGCTGGTCGCCCGGGCGGTCAATCCCCGGGATAACCGGGAGGTGCTGGTTTCGCTGACCAAGGCGGGTCTTGCGGCGCATGACGCCATTGTCGCCGGCGGGCAGGAACGCAACCGGCGCCTGCTGGCAGATCTCAGCGACGACGACGTGGCGATGCTGCTCGGCCATATCGACCGGCTGACGGAAAAAGCCGCCCGGATGCTTGCCGACGAGAAGGATTTGGGGTGACGGTGAGGCCCGCGAGGCGGCGGCTTTTTTGGGCTGTTTTGTACAAGCCGCAGGCATGCGGGAGCGTCAAAATAGCTTGCCTTGCGTGCCCTGCTGCGCTGCGCTAAGCCTCAAGAATAATTCCAATCAACGAATCTGCGGCCCTGCGCGCGGGTCGCGGGAAAAGGCGTCGCCGATGACCGGCATCCTGCAGAATTATCTTCCACTTGTGGTCTTTATCGGGGTGGCAAGCCTGATCGGGCTCGCACTTCTGATCGCCCCGTTCCTCGTCGCCTACCAGCAGCCGGACCCGGAAAAACTCTCCGCCTATGAATGTGGATTCAACGCTTTTGATGACGCCCGCATGAAATTCGACGTCCGGTTCTATCTGGTGGCGATCCTCTTCATCATCTTCGACCTCGAAGTGGCGTTCCTGTTCCCGTGGGCAGTGGCGTACGGAAAGCTCGGTGTGACCGGCTTCTGGTCGATGTTCGTGTTCCTCGCCGTCCTCACGGTCGGCTTTGCGTATGAATGGAAGAAAGGCGCGTTGGAATGGGATTGAGCCCGACCGTCACGTCCTCGCCGGCGATGGCGCCGGCGCCCAAGGGCATTCTCGACCCCGCCACCGGCAAGCCGGTCGGCGCGAGCGATCCGTTTTTCCTCGAGGTCAACCACGAACTGTCAGACAAGGGCTTCTTCGTCGCGGCAGCGGACGACCTCATCACCTGGGCGCGCACCGGCTCGCTGATGTGGATGACCTTTGGTCTGGCCTGCTGCGCGGTCGAGATGATGCAGGTCTCGATGCCGCGTTATGACGTCGAGCGCTTCGGCTTCGCCCCGCGCGCTTCGCCGCGGCAGTCCGACGTGATGATCGTGGCGGGCACGCTGACCAACAAGATGGCCCCCGCACTGCGCAAGGTCTACGACCAGATGCCGGAGCCGCGCTACGTCATCTCGATGGGCTCCTGCGCCAATGGCGGCGGCTACTATCACTACTCCTACTCGGTGGTGCGCGGCTGCGACCGCATCGTGCCCATTGACGTCTATGTGCCCGGTTGTCCGCCGACCGCAGAAGCGCTGCTCTACGGCGTGCTGCTGCTGCAGAAGAAGATCCGGCGCATTGGCACCATCGAACGCTAAGGTTTTGAGTCATGGACGACGGCAAGCTCGACGCCCTTGGGCAGACGATCGTTAGCGCGCTCGGCGGCGCTGCCACCGGCCATTCGGTGGCGTTCAACCAGCTCACCGTCGAGGTGAAGGCGGAGAAGATCGTCGAGGTCGCAAAATATCTGCGCGACGATCCGGCCTGCCGCTTCGTCAACATCACCGACATCACCGCGGTCGACTATCCCGGCCGCGAGAAGCGCTTCGACGTTGTCTATCACCTGCTGTCGCCGACGCTGAACACCCGCATCCGCGTCCGTGCCGAAGCCGACGAGACCACGCAGGTGCCGTCGATCATCGACGTCTTCCCGGGCGCCGACTGGTTCGAGCGCGAGACCTATGACCTCTATGGCGTGATCTTCACCGGCCACCCCGACATGCGCCGCATCCTCACCGACTACGGCTTCGACGGCCATCCGCTGCGCAAGGACTTTCCGCTGACCGGCTTTGTCGAGGTACGCTACGACGACCAGGAGAAGCGGGTCCTCTACGAGCCGGTGCGGCTCAACCAGGAATTCCGCAAGTTCGATTTCCTCTCGCCCTGGGAAGGCGCCGACTACCCGCTGCCCGGTGACGAGAAAGCGGAGCCGAAGGCCTGACCCATGAATGAACAGCCTCAGAATCTGCGTAACTTCACGATCAATTTCGGGCCGCAGCATCCGGCGGCGCACGGCGTGCTGCGCCTCGTGCTGGAGTTGGACGGCGAGATCGTCGCCCGCGTCGATCCGCATATTGGTCTGCTCCATCGCGGCACCGAAAAGCTGATCGAGCACAAGACCTATCTGCAGGCGATCCCGTATTTCGACCGGCTCGACTATGTCGCGCCGATGAACCAGGAGCACGCCTTTTGCCTCGCCGCGGAAAAGCTGCTCGGCATCAAGGTGCCGCGGCGCGGCCAATTGATCCGCGTGCTCTATTGCGAGATCGGCCGCATCCTGTCGCACCTGCTCAACGTCACCACGCAGGCAATGGATGTCGGCGCGCTGACCCCGCCGCTGTGGGGCTTTGAAGAGCGCGAAAAGCTGATGGTGTTTTACGAGCGCGCCTCCGGCTCGCGCATGCATGCCGCGTTCTTCCGCGTCGGCGGCGTGCACCAGGATCTGCCGCCAAAACTGATCGATGACATCGAGGCCTGGTGTGATCCGTTCCTGCGGGTGGTCGCCGACCTCGAGACGCTGCTGACGGGCAACCGCATCTTCAAGCAGCGCAATGTCGACATCGGCGTCGTGACGCTGAAGGAAGCCTGGGAGTGGGGTTTCTCCGGCGTGATGGTGCGCGGCTCGGGCGCGGCATGGGATCTGCGCAAGGCGCAGCCCTATGAATGCTACGACGAGATGGATTTCGACATCCCGATCGGCAAGAACGGCGACTGCTACGACCGCTACTGCATTCGTATGGAGGAGATGCGCCAGTCGGTGCGCATCATGAAGCAGTGCATCCAGAAACTGCGCGAGCCCGCAGGGCAGGGGCCTGTGGTGGTCGAGGACAACAAGATCGCGCCGCCCCGGCGCGGCGAGATGAAGCGCTCGATGGAGGCGCTGATCCATCACTTCAAGCTCTACACCGAAGGCGTCCACGTACCGGCCGGCGAGGTCTATGCCGCGGTGGAAGCGCCGAAGGGCGAGTTCGGCGTCTATCTCGTCTCCGACGGCAGCAACAAGCCCTACAAGTGCAAGATCCGCGCGCCGGGCTTTCCGCACCTGTCGGCGATGGACCACATCTGCCGGGGCCATCTGCTCGCCGACGTCTCCGCCATCCTCGGCTCGCTCGACATCGTGTTCGGAGAGGTCGACCGATGAGGAGGCTGGCGCTGACCGCAATGCTCGCAGGCACGTTTGGTCTGGTCGGTGGCGCGCACGCGCAGCTTTCGCAGTCATTCCAATCGGCTTGTCCCGGTAGCCAGTCGAGCGCCCGCTGGTGTCCGGGCCAAATATTGAAGGAAGGCTGGACCCTGAAATATAAGACGGAAAGCCCTCAAGACCTGATGGACGTTTATTACCGGCACGAGGTCTGGACCCGCGAGAAGCTGGCGGTCGTCTGCGTACAGCGAAGCGCGCGCGGTGGTGACCGCGTCAACTCTTGCACAGAACTGAGCGAGGTCCAGCAGTGATGGCGAGCCCGCCCATACAGTTTGATCGGGCTTCGGGCGTGCTGAAAGGCGCGAACGCGTGGGAGCGGCTGGCCGCGCTCGCGCTGACGCTGGGTTCGAAGATTTCCTCGAACTTTTCCCATCGCGGTTACAATCGCTGCGCTAATCTCTTGCGCAAGACGCTCTCCCAGCGCGACATCGAGATCAAGCTGAACGACGATGCGACCTTCGCTTTTCCTTATGGCGACGGCTATTGGAGCAAGCTGCTCAACCGTACCTTCTGCTACGAAGATGAGCTCGATCTGTTGTTCCGCGCCTCGATCGACGTCGATTACACGCTGCTCGATTGCGGCGCCAATTACGGCTACTGGTCGGTGCTGGTCTCCAGCAAGCCGTACGGCTCGCACAAGGCGATTGCGATCGAACCGTCGGGAGCGAATTTCCCGAAACTGGCCCACAACGCCGGGATCAACAACAACCGCTTCGAGGTGATGAAGTGCGCGATCGGCGCCGAGCGCGGCACCGCGCGTCTCTCCGGCACCAAGCACGAGGCGTTCAGCATCGCAGGGACCCAGGACGACGGCGAGGAAGTCCCCGTCATCGCGCTCGATAATCTGCTCGATGACGGCAAGGTTTCTTCCGGCGGCAAATTCCTGATCAAGCTCGACGTCGAGGGCGTCGAGATCGAGGCGATCAAGGGCGGCGCGCGGCTCCTGAAGGAGGACAGCGTGATCCTGTGCGAGGAGCACGGCAACGATCCCAGGCACACGGTGTCACGCTTTATCCTGAACCAGACCCCGCTGAAGCTGATCATCTATGATCCCCGCAGCAATCGCATGGAAACCGTCACCGAGCTGTCGATCCTCGACCGCATCAAGGTTTCCTCCCATGTCGGCTATAACGTGTTCGGCACCGCAAGTGCGTTCTGGCAGGATCGCATCAACGCGCTGAACGCCCGCTTGCAATGAAAGACTGAACGATGTCCGTCCGCCGCCTAGCGCCCAAGGAAGTACAGCCCGCGAGTTTTGCGTTCACGGACGAAAACCTCGCCTGGGCGAAGCGTGAGATGGCGAAGTATCCGCCGGGCCGGCAGGCCTCCGCCGCGATCGCGATCCTGTGGCGCGTGCAGGAACAGCACGAGGGCTGGGTGTCGGAGGCCGCGATCCGCGCCGTCGCGGATCTCCTGGAGATGCCCTATATCCGCATGCTGGAGATTGCGACCTTCTACACCATGTTCCAGCTCGCTCCCGTCGGCAAGAAGGCGCATGTGCAGGTCTGCGGCACCACGCCGTGCCGGTTGCGCGGCGCGGCTGATATTATCGAGGTCTGCCAGAGCCGCATCCATCACGATCCCTTCCACCTCTCCAAGGACGGCAATTTCAGCTGGGAGGAGGTGGAGTGCCTCGGTGCCTGCGTGAACGCGCCGATGGTGCTGATCTGGAAGGACACCTACGAGGACCTCACCAAGGAAAGCTTTGGCAAGGTGCTGGACGGATTTGCCTCGGGCAATCCGCCAAAGCCCGGCCCGCAGATCGACCGCCAGCTCTCGGCGCCCGTAGGCGGTCCGACCACGTTGAAGGCAGTGACATGAGGCGGGCGCGCGCAATCGCGATCGGCAGGACGGGGAGGGAAGCGGTGAAAAACGTGCGCTACATCGCCCTGCATGCCGTGGTCGCGGCGGGATTCATCTTCCTGCTGCAGCGCTACGGCCTCAACGCCACGCTGGAATCGAGCCTGTTGTGGGCGCTGACGTTTGGCGGATGCGCCGCCGGTCTCGCCTACTCGCAGGTCAACCGTTGATGTTCGGAAAGTTCTAGGCATGCTCGAGGACAAGGATCGCATCTTCAAGAACCTCTACGGCCTCCACGACTGGGGGCTCGAGGGCGCGCGCCGCCGCGGCGCCTGGGACGGCACCAAAGCGATCATCGACAAGGGCCGCGACTGGATCATCAACGAGATGAAGGCCTCGGGCCTGCGCGGCCGCGGCGGGGCGGGATTCCCGACCGGCCTGAAATGGTCGTTCATGCCCAAGGAATCGACCGACGGGCGGCCGAGCTATCTCGTCGTCAATGCCGACGAGTCCGAGCCCGGCACCTGCAAGGACCGCGAGATCATGCGGCACGATCCGCATCTCCTGGTCGAGGGCTGCCTGCTCGCGAGCTTCGCGATGGGCGCGCATACCTGTTACATCTACGTTCGCGGCGAGTTCATCCGCGAGCGCGAGCGCCTGCAGGCTGCGATCGATCAGGCCTATGAGGCCAACCTGCTCGGCAAGGACAATATCAACGGCTGGCCGTTCGATCTCTATGTCGCGCACGGCGCCGGCGCCTATATCTGCGGCGAGGAGACGGCGCTCTTGGAAAGCCTCGAGGGCAAGAAGGGCCAGCCGCGGCTGAAGCCGCCGTTCCCCGCCAATGTCGGCCTCTACGGCTGCCCGACCACCGTCAACAATGTCGAGTCGATTGCGGTTGCGCCCGACATCCTGCGGCGTGGCGCGGCCTGGTTCGCCTCGATCGGCCGGCCGAACAATGTCGGCACAAAGCTGTTCTGCGTGTCCGGCCATGTCGAGCGGCCCTGCAACGTCGAGGAGGCGATGGGCCTGCCGTTCCGCGAGCTGATCGAGCGGCATTGCGGCGGCATCCGCGGCGGCTGGGACAATCTCAAGGCCGTCATCCCGGGCGGCTCGTCGGTGCGCATGGTGCCGGCCGAGCAGATCATCGACACGCCGATGGATTTCGACAGCCTCGGCAAGCTGCGCTCGGGCCTCGGCACCGCCGCGGTCATCGTGATGGACAAGTCGACCGACCTGATCCGGGCGATTGCGCGCATCTCCTATTTCTACAAGCATGAAAGCTGCGGCCAGTGCACGCCGTGCCGCGAGGGCACCGGCTGGATGTGGCGCGTGCTCTCGCGCATGGCCGAAGGTCGCGCCCACAAGCGCGAGATCGACATGCTCCTGGAAGTGACCAAACAGGTCGAGGGCCACACCATCTGTGCGCTCGGCGATGCCGCGGCCTGGCCGATCCAGGGCCTGATCGCGCATTTCCGTCACGAGATTGAAGAGCGGATCGCGCAATATACCCACAAGGCCGATGTCGACGACACCGGCGTGCGCGATCCGGCTCATATGGTCGCCGCGGAGTGATGGTGATGGCAGACCAACCCGACAACATCATGCTCGCGATGCTGCGCAAGATTGACCAACGGACCGATGATATCGCGGAAGATCTTCATGATCTGAAGGTGCGCTTGACTTCCGTAGGAGACGGATTGGCAGGCGTTAACCGCAGGCTGGATCGGTTGGAAAATCGCGTCGAACGAATCGAGAAACGGCTCGAACTTTCAGCCGTACTGCATTGAGAAGAACCTGATGACCAAACTCATCATCGACGGCAAAGAGATCGACGTACCCGCGGAGTACACGCTGCTGCAGGCGTGCGAGGCGGCCGGCGCCGAAATCCCGCGCTTCTGCTACCACGAGCGGCTGTCGATCGCCGGCAATTGCCGGATGTGCCTCGTCGAGGTGAAGGGCGGCCCGAAGCCGGTGGCGAGCTGCGCCTGGGGCGTGCGCGACTGCCGGCCCGGTCCCAAGGGCGAGCCGCCGGAAATCTCCACCCGGTCGCCGATGGTGAAGAAGGCGCGCGAAGGCGTGATGGAGTTCTTGCTGATCAACCATCCGCTGGACTGCCCGATCTGCGACCAGGGCGGCGAGTGCGACCTGCAGGACCAGGCGATGGGCTATGGCGTCGACACCAGCCGCTTCGCCGAGAACAAGCGCGCGGTCGAGGACAAGTACCTCGGCGCGCTGGTCAAGACCTCGATGAACCGCTGCATCCAGTGCACGCGTTGCGTCCGCTTCTCGGCGGAAGTCTGCGGCACGCCGGAAATGGGCGCCACCGGCCGCGGCGAGGACATGGAGATCACGACCTATCTCGAGCAGGCGCTGACCTCGGAGCTGCAGGGCAATCTCGTCGACATCTGCCCGGTGGGGGCGCTGACCTCGAAGCCGTACGCCTTCGCCGCGCGGCCATGGGAGCTCGGCAAGACCCAGTCGGTCGACGTGATGGACGGCATTGGATCGGCGATCCGGGTCGACACCCGCGGCCGCGAGGTGATGCGCATCCTGCCGCGCATCAACGAGGCCGTGAACGAGGAGTGGATTTCCGACAAGACCCGCCACGTCGTCGACGGTCTGCGCACACAGCGGCTCGACCGGCCGTATATCCGCGAAAACGGCAAGCTGCGTCCGGCTTCCTGGCAGGAAGCCTTTGCGGCGATCGCGGCCAAGGCCGGCCACATCCACGGCAACCGCATCGGCGCCATCGCCGGCGACCTTGCCGCCGTCGAGGAAATGTTCGCCCTGAAGGAGCTGCTCGCAAAGTTCGGCTCGGCCAATCTGGCGGTGCAGGGCGGCGAGGCTTTTGACGCGAAGGGCGGCGGCCGCGGCTCCTATATCTTCAACCCGACCATTGCCGGCATCGACCAGGCCGACGCGCTGCTCATCATCGGCTCCAATCCGCGCCGCGAGGGCACGCTGCTCAATTCGCGCATCCGCAAGCGCTGGCGCACCGGCCAGCTCAAGATCGGCGTGATCGGCGCGAAGGCCGATCTGACCTATGACTACGACCATATCGGCGCCGGCACGGATTCGCTGAACGATCTTGCCGCCGGCAAGCATTCGTTCGCCGAGGTGCTGAAGAGCGCGAAGCATCCGATCGTGCTGGTCGGTGCGGCGGGGCTGGCACGCCCGGATGGATCAGCGGTGCTGTCGCTCGCCGCAAAGCTTGCGCTCGACATCGGCGCCATCAAGGACGGCTGGAACGGTTTTGGCGTGCTGCACGATACGGCATCCCGTGTCGGCGCGCTCGATATCGGCTTCTCGAATGGCGGGCTCTCGATCGCGCAGATGACGACCTTCGGCACGATCGACGTGCTGTTCCTGCTCGGCGCGGATGAGACCAATGTGGCTGACGGCACCTTCGTGGTCTACATCGGTACCCATGGCGACCGCGGCGCGCACCGCGCCGACGTGATCCTGCCGGGCGCGGCCTATACCGAAAAGTCCGGCATCTACGTCAACACCGAGGGCAGGGCGCAGATGGCGAGCCGCGCCGCGTTCCCGCCGGGCGAGGCGCGCGAGGACTGGGCGATCATCCGCGCGTTGTCGGACGTGCTCGGCCGCAAGCTGCCCTTCGACTCGCTGGCGCAGCTGCGGCAGGCGATCTTCAAGGCGGCGCCGCACCTGATGCGGATCGACCAGATCGAGCCGGGCAAAGCCGATGACGTCCAGGCGCTGGCCGACAAGGGCGGCAATGTCGACAAGGCGGCATTCAAGCCCGCCATCAAGGATTTCTATATGACCAACCCGATCGCACGGGCGTCGGCGGTGATGGCGGAATGTTCGCGCCTTGCCTCCGCCCAGATGCTGACGGCAGCGGAGTAAGCGTGCGCTGATGGCTGATTTCTTCGCAAGCGAGTTGTGGACCGGCTTCCTCTGGCCGCTCATCATCATGGTGGCCCAAAGCCTGCTGCTGCTCGTCGTGCTTTTGATTGCGATCGCCTACATCCTGCTCGCCGACCGCAAGATCTGGGCGGCGGTGCAGATCCGGCGCGGCCCCAACGTGGTTGGCCCGTGGGGCCTGCTGCAGTCCTTCGCCGACCTGCTCAAGTTCGTGCTGAAGGAGCCGATCATCCCGGCCGGCGCCAACAAGGGCGTGTTCCTGCTGGCACCGCTGGTGTCCTGCATCCTGGCGCTCGCCGCCTGGGCGGTGGTCCCGGTCAATCTCGGCTGGGTGATCTCCGATGTCAATGTCGGCGTGCTCTACATCTTCGCGATCTCGTCGCTGTCGATCTACGGCATCATCATGGCCGGCTGGTCGTCGAACTCGAAATATCCGTTCCTCGCCGCGCTCCGTTCGGCGGCGCAGATGGTGTCCTACGAGGTTTCCATCGGCTTCGTGATCATCACCGTGTTGCTGTGCGCCGGCTCGTTGAATCTCTCGGCGGTCGTCGAGGCACAGAACACAAAATTCGGCCTGCTCGGCTGGTACTGGCTGCCGCTGCTGCCGATGTTCGTAATCTTCTACGTCTCGGCGCTGGCGGAAACCAACCGTCCGCCGTTCGACCTCGTCGAAGCCGAGTCCGAGCTCGTCGCCGGCTTCATGGTCGAATACGGTTCGACGCCGTATCTCTTGTTCATGCTCGGCGAGTATGTCGCCATCACCACGATGTGCGCGCTGGCGACGATCCTGTTCCTCGGCGGCTGGCTGTCGCCGATTCCCTATCCGCCCTTCACCTGGGTGCCGGGCGTGATCTGGTTCTCGCTAAAACTGTTCTTCATGTTCTTCCTGTTCGCGATGGCGAAGGCGATCGTGCCGCGCTACCGCTACGATCAACTGATGCGGCTCGGCTGGAAAGTATTCCTGCCGATCTCGCTGGCGATGGTGGTCATCGTCGCCGGCGTGCTGCAGTTCTTTGGGCTCGCGCCGAAGTGAGGTCGCCATGAGTGTCAACGCAACAGCCCGCTCGCTTCTGCTCTCCGAATTCGTATCGGCGTTCTTCCTCGCCATGCGCTATTTCTTCAAGCCGAAGCCGACCCTGAACTATCCCTTCGAGAAGGGCGCGCTCTCGCCGCGCTTCCGCGGCGAGCATGCGCTGCGCCGCTATCCCAACGGCGAGGAGCGCTGCATCGCCTGCAAGCTGTGTGAGGCGATTTGTCCTGCGCAGGCGATCACGATCGAGGCCGGCCCGCGCCGCAACGACGGCACGCGGCGCACCGTGCGCTACGACATCGACATGGTGAAATGCATCTATTGCGGGCTGTGCCAGGAGGCCTGCCCGGTGGATGCCATCGTCGAGGGACCGAATTTCGAGTTCGCGACCGAGACGCGCGAGGAACTGTATTATGACAAGGCCAGGCTGCTCGCCAATGGCGACCGCTGGGAACGCGAGATCGCGAAAGCGATCGAGCTCGACGCGCCGTACCGGTGAGGTGAGGGCATGATCCTTCCCGCGCTGTTCTTCTATCTCTTTGCCGGGATCTGCGTGGCCTCGGCCGTCATGGTGGTTGTCTCGCGCAATCCCGTGCACTCCGTGCTGTTCCTGATCCTGGCCTTCGTCAACGCTTCCGGCCTGTTCGTGCTGATGGGCGCGGAATTTTTGGCGATGATGCTGATCGTGGTCTATGTCGGTGCGGTCGCGGTCCTGTTCCTGTTTGTCATCATGATGCTCGACGTCGACTTCGCCCAGCTGCGCGAAGGCTTCATCGAATATCTGCCGGTCGGCCTCGTGATCGGCGGCATCTTCATGTTCGAATTGCTGCTGATTGCCGGCTCCTGGATCATCCAGCCCGGGACTGCGAAAACCATCACGGCGGCGATCCCGGCCAATATCAGCAACACCGAGGCGCTCGGCCTCGTGCTCTACACCAAATACATCCATTACTTCCAGCTGGCCGGCATCGTGCTGCTGGTCGCGATGATCGGCGCCATCGTGCTGACGCTGCGCCACAAGGCGTATATCAAGCGGCAGGACATCAATGTGCAGAACGCGCGCACACCCGAGCTTGCGACGAGCGTGCGCAAGGTGGCTTCCGGCCAGGGCCTGCTGGATGCGGATGCGGCGGAGTGGGTGAAATGACCATCGGGCTCGGACATTACCTCTCGGTCGGCGCGATCCTGTTCACGCTCGGGATCCTCGGCATCTTCCTCAACCGCAAGAACATCATCGTCATCCTGATGTCGATCGAGCTGATCCTGCTTTCGGTCAACATCAACCTGGTTGCATTCTCGACCTTCCTCGGCGACATCGTGGGCCAGGTCTTTGCGCTGCTGGTGCTGACGGTCGCCGCCGCCGAGGCCGCGATCGGTCTTGCCGTGCTGGTGGTCTATTTCCGCAACCGCGGCTCGATCGCGGTTGAAGACGTCAATCTGATGAAGGGTTAGGGCGGGGCATGTATCAGGCAATCGTCTTCCTGCCGCTGCTCGGCGCCATCCTCGCGGCGCTGATCTCGCTGTTCGGCGCGCATGCGCGCAACCCGAGCGGGGACACCGTCGAGCATCACGATGATCACGGCCACGCCCACGCCTCGGTCGCCCATGACGACCACGGCCACGACGATCACGCCCATGACGATCACCACGTCTCCGAGCCGGCGGCGCAGGGCTCGCGCGCGGCCGAGCTGATCACCACCGGGCTGTTGTTCGTCTCCGCGGCGCTGTCGTGGTTCGCGCTGGTCGATGTCGGCTTCCTGAAGCACGACGCCCGCATTGCGATCCTGCCCTGGATCAATTCCGGCGACCTGCAGGTGGCCTGGGCGCTGCGCATCGACACGCTGACCGCGGTCATGCTGGTGGTGGTCAATACCATCTCCTCGCTCGTGCACCTCTATTCCATCGGCTACATGGACGAGGATCCGCACCGGCCGCGCTTCTTCGCCTATCTCTCGATGTTCACCTTCTTCATGCTGATGCTGGTGACGGCCGACAACCTCGTGCAGATGTTCTTCGGCTGGGAAGGCGTGGGCCTGGCGAGCTATCTGCTGGTCGGCTTCTGGTACCAGAAGCCGTCGGCTTACGCGGCGGCGATCAAGGCGTTCGTCGTCAATCGCGTCGGCGACTTCGGTTTTCTGCTCGGCATCTTCACCATCTTCATGCTGGTCGGGTCGGTCGATCTCGAGACCATCTTCCATGCGGCGCCCGGCCTGACCGGCAAGACCGTCAACTTTCTCGGCTGGCAGGTCGATGCGTTGACGCTGACCTGCTGCCTGCTGTTCATGGGCGCGATGGGCAAGTCGGCGCAGTTCTTGCTGCACACCTGGTTGCCGGACGCCATGGAAGGCCCCACCCCGGTGTCGGCGCTGATCCACGCCGCGACCATGGTGACCGCCGGCGTGTTCATGGTGGCGCGGCTGTCGCCGCTGTTCGAACTCGCGCCGAACGCCCAGGCCGTCGTGATGTTCTTCGGCGCCACCACGGCGTTCTTCGCCGCCACCGTCGGCCTCGTGCAAAACGACATCAAGCGCGTCGTCGCTTACTCGACCTGCTCGCAGCTCGGCTACATGTTCGTGGCGATGGGGGCGGGGGCCTATTCCGTCGGCATGTTCCACCTGTTCACCCACGCCTTCTTCAAGGCGCTCTTGTTTCTCGGCTCGGGCTCGGTGATCTACGCGATGCATCACGAGCAGGACATGCGCATGATGGGCGGGCTAAAGGACCGTATTCCCTATACCTATGCGGTGATGGTGATCGGCACGCTGGCGCTGACCGGCTTCCCGCTCACCGCGGGCTACTTCTCCAAGGACGCGATCATCGAGTCCGCGTTTGTCTCGAATAACCCGCTCGCCTTCTACGGTTTCCTGATGACGGTGATCGCCGCGGGCCTCACTTCTTTCTATTCCTGGCGTCTGATCTTCAAGACCTTCCATGGCGAGCCTCACGACCAGGAGCACTACGAGGCCGCGCATGAAAGCCCGATCTGGATGTTGATACCGATCGGCATCCTGGCCGCCGGCTCCATCCTCGCCGGCTTCCCGTTCAAGGAATTGTTCGCCGGCCACGCCGTGGAGGAGTTCTTCCGCGAGTCCGTGAAGATGCATCCGCATATCATCGATGAGATGCATCACATCTCGCCGGTGATCGCCTTCCTGCCGACGGTGATGATGCTCGGCGGCTTCCTGGTGGCGTTGCAGTTCTACATCCGCCGGCCCTATCTGCCGGTCGAGCTCGCCAACCAGCAGCCGCTGCTCTACCAGTTCCTGCTCAACAAATGGTATTTTGACGAGCTGTACGAGCTCATCTTCGTCCGTCCGGCGAAGTGGCTCGGCTATCAGCTCTGGAAGAAGGGCGACGGTTTCGTCATCGACGGCTTCGGTCCCGACGGCGTTTCCGCCCGCGTGCTCGACATCACCCGCAACGTGGTGAAAATCCAGACCGGTTATCTCTACCACTACGCCTTCGCGATGCTGATCGGCGTAGCGGGCCTGATCACCTGGTTCATGTTTGGCTACGGAGGCCAGTAAATGACAACCTGGCCCATCCTTTCCGTCGTCACCTTCCTGCCGGTCGTCGGCGCGCTGCTGATCTATGTCATCCGTGGCGATGACGAGGCCGCGCAGCGCAATGCGCGCTGGATCGCGCTGTGGACCACGCTGGTCACCTTTGCGATTTCGCTGATCCTGGTCTGGCGCTTCGATCCCGCCAGCGCCGACTTCCAGTTCGTTGAGAAGTCGTCCTGGCTGGCCACCGGGATCACCTACCATATGGGCGTGGACGGCATCTCGTTGCCGTTCGTGATCCTGACCACCGCGCTGCTGCCGTTCTGCATCATCGCGAGCTGGAAGGCGATCACTGCCCGCGTGCGCGAATACATGATGGCGTTCCTGATCATGGAAACGTTGCTGGTCGGCACCTTCGCGGCGCTCGACCTCGTGCTGTTCTATCTGTTCTTCGAGGGCGGCCTGATCCCGATGTTCCTGATCATCGGCGTCTGGGGCGGCCCCCGCCGGGTCTATGCCTCCTTCAAGTTCTTCCTCTATACGCTGCTCGGCTCGGTGCTGATGCTGCTCGCCATCATGGCGCTGTACTGGAATGCCGGCACCACCGACATCCCGACGCTCATGCACACCGCGGTGCCGCGCAGCCTGCAGACCTGGGCGTGGCTGGCTTTCTTTGCCTCCTTTGCGGTGAAGATGCCGATGTGGCCCGTGCATACCTGGTTGCCCGACGCCCATGTCGAGGCGCCCACGGCAGGCTCAGTGGTCCTGGCCGCGATCCTACTGAAGCTCGGCGGCTACGGCTTCCTGCGCTTCTCGCTGCCGATGTTCCCGCTGGCCTCGCACGACTTCGCGCCGCTGATCTTCACGCTCTCGGTCATCGCCATCGTCTACACCTCGCTGGTCGCGCTGATGCAGGAGGACATGAAGAAGCTGATCGCGTACTCCTCGGTCGCCCATATGGGCTTCGTCACCATGGGCATCTTCGCCGGCACCATGCAGGGCGTCGCCGGCGGCGTGTTCCAGATGATCTCGCACGGCATCGTCTCCGGCGCGCTGTTCCTCTGTGTCGGCATCGTCTACGACCGTATGCATAGCCGCGAGATCGCAACCTATGGCGGCCTCGTCAACCGTATGCCGCTCTATGCCTTCGTGTTCATGGTGTTCACCATGGCCAATGTCGGGCTGCCCGGCACCTCCGGTTTCATCGGCGAGTTCATGACGCTGCTCGGTACCTACAAGGTCTCGATCCCGACCGCGGTGTTGGCCACGACCGGCGTGATCCTGTCGGCCTGCTATGCACTGTGGCTGTATCGCAAGATCATCTTCGGGGCACTGACCAAGCCGTCGCTTGCCAGCATCAAGGATATGACTTTCCGCGAGTGCCTGACCCTGTTCCCGCTGGTGGCGCTGACCATCCTGTTCGGCGTCTATCCGAAGCCGGTGCTCGACATATCCTCGGTCTCGGTCCAGCAACTCGTCAACAATTACAACACGGCGGTGACTGCTGTGAAGGCAGCCGCGCTGCTGCAGTAGCGGCGGCAGCCAGAGGATACGCGCCATGAATTTCCAGAGTGCAGGTTATCAGTTGCTGCCGGTGCTGCCCGAGCTGGTGCTCGCGGTCGGTGCCATGCTGCTGTTGATGCTCGGCGCCTATCGCGGACAGGAGACGACCCGGGCGGTCACCTTGCTGTCGATCGTGCTGCTGATCGCCACCGGCGTGCTGGAGCTGATGCTGCCGGCCGGCAAGCTTACCACCTTCGGCGGCAGTTTCATTGTCGATGACTATGCCCGCTTCCTGAAGATCCTTGCCCTGATCGGCTCGGCGGCGACGCTGATCCTGTCGTCGGAGTATCTGTCCGATCCGTCGCGGCGCATTTTCGAGTATTCGATCCTGATCGTGCTCTCCACGCTTGGCATGATGGTGCTGATCTCGGCCGGCGACCTCATCATGCTCTATCTCGGGCTAGAGACCATGAGCCTTGCGCTCTACGTCGTCGCCGCGTCCAACCGCGACAATGCCAAGTCGACGGAAGCCGGCCTGAAATATTTCGTGCTGGGCGCACTGTCCTCGGGCATGCTGCTCTACGGCGCCTCGCTGATCTACGGTTTCACGGGCACCGTCGGCTTTGCCGGCATTGCGGCTGCGGCAAAGGCCGGCAGCGCCGGCATCGTGTTTGGCCTCGTGTTCTTGCTGGCGGGCCTGTGCTTCAAGGTCTCGGCGGTGCCGTTCCACATGTGGACGCCCGACGTCTATGAGGGCGCGCCGACGCCGGTCACCGCGTTCTTTGCCTCCGCGCCCAAGGTCGCGGCGATGGCCGTGTTCACCCGCGTGGCGCTGACCGCGTTTCCCGGCATCGTGCCGCAATGGCAGCAGATCATCGTATTCGTTGCGATCGCCTCGATGGCGCTCGGCTCGTTTGCTGCGATCGGGCAGACGAACATCAAGCGGCTGATGGCCTATTCCTCGATCGGCCATATGGGCTTTGCGCTGGTCGGCCTTGCCGCGGGCACCGTCGAGGGCGCGCAGGGCGTGCTGATCTATATCTCGATCTATATCGCGATGACGCTCGGCTCCTTCGCCATCATCCTCGCCATGAAGCGCAACGGTCAGGCCGTGGAGCAGATCAGCGATTTCGCCGGGCTCTCGCGCACCAATCCGCTGGTCGCCTTCTTCTTCGCGATGCTCCTGTTCTCGCTGGCCGGCATTCCGCCGCTCGCCGGCTTCTTTGCCAAATGGTACGTCTTCGTCGCCGCGATCAAGGCGAACCTGTTCACGCTTGCCGTCATCGGCGTGCTGACCAGCGTGGTGGGCGCGTTCTACTATCTGTCCATCATCAAGGTGATGTATTTCGATGAGCCCGTCGGCAAGCTCGATCCCGTCCGCGTCGAATTGCGCACGGTGTTGGCGATCGCGGGCATCTTCAATATTTTCTACTTTGCCTATCCCGGACCGTTGGTGAGCTTGGCGACGGCCGCGGCGAAATCGCTGTTCAACTAGATGAGTATTGCGCTCGGCTGCCGAGCTTTTTCGGCGGGTTACAAGCTCGCCGCTTTTGACAAGACCGGCTCCACCAATTCGGAGGCGATGGCACGCGCCCGCGAAGGCGAGCGCGGGCCGATGTGGTTCGTCACTACCGAGCAGACGGCGGGGCGAGGGCGCCGGCAACGCGTCTGGATCGCGCCGCGCGGCAATCTCGCCAGCAGCATTCTCGAAGTCATGGACGTGACGCCGGCCGTGGCGGCCACCCTCGGCTTCGCCGCCGGGTTGTCACTGGAGGCGGCGGTGCGGGCGGTCAGCGTCGAAGCCGCCCTGCGCGCCGGCGGCTCTGATCCGTTCAAGTTCGCGCTGAAATGGCCCAATGACGTGCTGGCCGGGCAGCAGAAACTAACCGGCATCCTGCTGGAGGCCGAAGCGGTGCCCGCCGGCCTTGCCGTCGTCGTCGGTATCGGCACCAATGTCGTCGCCGCACCCGAGGGCACGCCGACGCCCGCGACCTCGCTGCATGCGCTGGGGATCCAGATCAGCGCCGAGGAGCTGTTTCGCGCGCTGTCCGACGCCTGGGTCGAATTCCGCGGCATCTGGGACCAGGGCCGCGGCTTTTCCGAGATCAGAAAGCTGTGGCTGCAACGGGCGGCCGGGCTAGGGGAGAAAGTCGCCATCAACACCGGCGCTGCCGCCATCGAAGGCATCTTCGACACCATCGACGAAGCCGGCTGCCTGATTGTGCGCACCGCCGAGGGCCGGCGTGTGCCGGTCGCCGCCGGCGAAGTCTATTTTGGTGCGGCGGCGTCGGCGAGGGCGTCATGATGGCGCGGCCGGACGAGCTGACCTTTGCGCCGCTCGGCGGCGTCGGCGAAATCGGCATGAACCTGTCGATCTACGGGCTCGGCAACCGGCACCAGCGATCGTGGCTGGCGGTCGATCTCGGCGTCTCCTTTGGCGACGAGGAGCACCTGCCGGGCATCGATCTGATCATGCCCGACATCAGCTTCCTCGAGAAGGAGAGCAAGAACCTGATGGGCCTGGTGCTGACGCACGCTCACGAGGACCACTTTGGCGCCATCATCGACCTCTGGCCAAAGCTGCAATGCCCGATCTATGCCACGCAGTTCTCCGCGGCGCTGTTCCAGGCCAAGCTTGAGGCCGAGAACAATCCGCCGAAAATCCCCGTCACCGTCGTGCCCTCGGGCGGCCGTGTCGATCTCGGCCCGTTCAACGTCGAGTTCATTCCGGTCGCGCATTCGATTCCGGAATCGCATGCGCTGGCGATCCACACCGCTGTCGGCACGGTGCTGCACACCGGCGACTGGAAGCTTGATCCGACGCCGATCCTGGGGCCGCCGACCGACGAGAAACGGCTGCGCGAACTGGGCGATGCCGGCGTGCTGGCGCTGGTCGGCGATTCCACCAATGCGGTGCGCGATGGCCGTTCGCCGTCGGAGGCCGAAGTCGCAACCATCATCACGGGACTGGTGAAATCGGCTAAGGGGCGAGTGGCGGTCACGACCTTCGCCTCCAATGTGGCTCGGGTGAAGGCGGTCGCCGATGCGGCGAGAGCCGCCGGCCGCGAGGTGGTGGTGGTCGGCCGCGCCATGGAGCGCGTGGTGCAGGTCGCGCGCGAATGCGGCTATCTCAACGGCGTGCAGAATTTTCGCGGCATGGACCTCTACGGCCATTTTCCGCCGGACAAGGTGCTTGCGCTGTGCACCGGCAGCCAGGGCGAGCCGCGCGCGGCGCTGGCGCGCATCGCGAGCAACGATCATCCGACGGTCACCCTCAACAAGGGCGACAGCGTGATCTTTTCCTCCCGCACCATTCCCGGCAACGAGAAGGCGGTCGGCAGCATCATCAACGGCCTCGTCGCGCAAGGCGTCGAGGTCATCACCGACCGCACCCACCTCGTGCATGTCTCCGGCCACCCCCGCCGCGACGAATTGCGCGACATCATCTCCTGGGTGCGCCCCCAGATCCTGATCCCCGTGCACGGCGAGGCCCTGCATCTGTCCGAGCACGCCAAGCTCGCGCGTTCGGCCGGCGTGCCGAAAGTGATCACCTGCCGGAACGGCGACCTGGTCAAGCTCGGCCCGGGCGACCCCGGCATCATCGACGAACTGCCGTCGGGGCGGCTCTACAAGGACGGCCGGATCCTGGAGGATGCGAAATCGCGCGCGGTGGTCGAGCGCCGCAAGCTGGGCTTTGCCGGCTGCGTCTTTGTCGCGGTCGCCATGACCGAAAAAGGCGAGCTCGCCGACGATCCCGAGGTTGATCTGATCGGCATCCCCGAGAAGAATGCGCAAGGCGAGGAACTCGACGAGATCGTGTTCGACGCGGTGGTATCGACGGTCGAGGGCCTGCCGCGGGCGCGGCGGCGCGATCCGGATGCGCTGGCGGAATCGGTGCGCCGGGCGGTGCGGGCCGCGGTCAGCGAGGAATGGGGCAAGAAGCCGCTGTGCTTCGTCCATGTCCTCGACGTGTAAGGGAGAGAAACATGCTGGGCCGGCTCAATCATGTGGCGATCGCGGTCAAGGACGCCAAGAAGGCCGCGAAGATCTATGGCGGCGCGTTCGGCGCGCAGATCTCGGAAGCTGTACCGCTGCCCGAGCACGGCGTGGTCACCGTGTTCGTGACGCTGCCCAACACCAAGATCGAGTTCATCGAGCCGCTGGGCGAGGCCTCGCCGATTGCAAAATTCGTCGAGCGCAATGCCGACGGCGGCATCCATCACGTCTGCTACGAGGTGGTCGACATCATCGCCTCGCGTGACCAGCTCATCAAGGAAGGTGCGCGCGTGCTTGGCGACGGCGAGCCCAGGATCGGCGCGCACGGCAAGCCGGTGCTGTTCTTCCACCCCAAGGATTTTTCCGGCGCGCTGGTCGAGATCGAGCAGGCGTGACAGCGGGATGGCCTACAGCATCTCCACCGCACTTGCGATCTACTTCGTCATCTGGTGGGTGACGTTGTTCCTGACGCTGCCGTTCGGCGTGCGCAGCCAGCACGAGGACGGCGAGGGCGCGCCTGGCACCGATCCCGGCGCGCCCGTCATGGCGAAGATGGGCCGCAAGCTGATCTGGACCACGGTGATCTCGGCGGTCATTTTCGGCGTCGGCATGTGGGCCTACCAGTCCGGCTATCTCTCGGTCGACCGGCTGGTGAAGCTGATGGGGATGCCGATCTAGGCTTTCAGGGGATCAACGCATGCAAGCTATGTTGCGCGGCCTCGCCGGAATGACGGCTCTCCTGATCGCTTTCGCGGGCTCGGCAGCCGCGATGGATCAATCCGCCATGGAAGAGACCAACTGCCTGATGGCTTGCGACGCCAATCAGGAGAACTGCGGTACCATGGGCCATGGTTCGGGCAGGCATCGTTCGTCCGCGTCAAGTCAGCTGCGGGAAACGAGATCATCGCGCAGCTTGCGCCCGGCGGCGAATTTCTCGCAGATTGAGCCGGGCGCGCTGGCAAAGGAACGGCTGCGTTAGGTATTGGGGATCGGCAATGAATTTTCAGCGCATCATGATCGGGCTCATCGTCCTGCTGGCCGCAGGCCTTGCCGGCTCCTTCTACATGAACTGGAAGACGCTGCGCCTGCTGCAGACCACGAAGGCGTTCGTCGAGAGTGCGGTCTTCGCGGAAGCGGTGGCGGCCTGCGAGAAGGCGCAGAGCACGACGCCGTTCAAATGGAATGGCGGCAAGCAGACCGCCGTGATCGGCCTCAACTCGGTCAAGCTCAACAAGGACACCATCAGCGCCAGCTACACGCTGTTCGCCGACGGCGTCTATTGCGACTTCAATCCGATCAAGCGGACCGCGGATATCGGCTCGAACTTCCTCGAGCGCGAACTGTTCTAGGCGGTCTCCGCGACCATCGTCTCGATCTCGCGCAGCAGTTCGCGCCACGCCTGATCCATCTCGGCGGTCCATTCCGATCCGAGGATTTCCTGCAGCGTCCGCAGGATCACGCCGAAGAACGCGACGAACAATTCGCGCGGCGTGCCATAGGCGTCGTGCGACATCACCTCGCATTCGATCATGCGGAATTTGCCGCGGCGCTCACCTGCGAAATCCAGGATCGCCTCGATCGTCATCGCCAGCATCGAACCCTTGACGAGTTCGCTGCCTTCGGTGCGAAACATGGTGAGCGTCTCGGGGCGCTCGGCATGCAGGCGGCGATAGACCAGCGGCGCGAGATCGTCGCAACGTTCGGCGGCGAGTTCGAAGCTACCCTCGATCGAATTGCCCAATGCCGCCATGCTGCCGGTGGTTTGCAAACATCCGAAACGGCGTTCGCGAAAAAAAGAGCAGGGCCCAAGCCCTGCTCTAAAAATTGTGTCGACCCTGTTTCACCCGAAAAATTAGATTTGCTCTTCTTGAACGGGGTGACGCTGCTTGTGCGCGTCAGGGTTCCTCCCGAGACTTGGACCACCAGTCCAACCCTTCGGCTGGCCTGAGGCGGCTTTGGTAGACCATCTTTGGCGTCTTGTCATCAATTTCGGCAACGATTGTTCAAAATTCCAGCAGGATGCGAAATGATTGGAATTGCGCCACTGACGGTTGCAGGCGAGGGCCGAAAACCCGTGCCGGGGTAATGGGATAGGGCGAGGCCTCAGAGGAAATCACGCCGACCTTGCGCTACGGCAATACCCCCCGCGCGGCTGGTCTGATTATTTTATACCAACGTGCAGCATAATCCGGGGTACCTCGCCTCGACTTCGGACTCTGCAAGTGATTATGCTGGCTCGGATGGGTGTGGCGATGCACAGGCGGCTGAAGAACTTTCTGCCCATAGTCCTGATTGCGCTGACGGTGCAGATCTTCGCACCGATCGCGGCCTGCTGGGCTACCGGCATCGCGGCGTCCGACCCGCTGGCCGGGGCCGTGATCTGCCATGGCAATGCCGGGGCCGGAGCCAGCCAGGACGACCAGAGCGGCACGCAAGGCACGCCGCGGGGCTGCTGCACCCTCTGCGGCGCCCTGCAGACGGGGACGCCGGTCGCGCCGCCGCAAACCGCATCGGCCTTCAGCTTCGATCGGCCGGCCACTACGGTGGTCTGGCATGAGCTTGCGCTCGACCCGGCCACCTCCCGTGCCGGCTCTCCGGAGCAGGCGCGCGCGCCGCCGGTCCTTTCCTGACCAACAGCTCGCTACCGGTATCGGCTTGCCGCGCCGGTGAATGACCGTGGGTAGCCGGCCATTTGTGCCGGCGTCAGGAAATTTCCAATGTCCAGGCATCATGCCCTTTGCGGCGTGAGCATCATGGCCATCCAGCTGGCGTGTATCGCGCCTGCGGACATGGCCTTTGGCCAGAGCGCCGAACCGGCGGCGCTGCCGCCCGTCAATGTCGAAGCGCCGCGTGTGTCCCAGCCGAGACCGGCTGCGCCGAGGCGCGCCGGCACGGCGGCGGCCGGGCAACGGCGAACGCAGCAGGCGAGTGCGCCGGCGCGGCCGCTTCCGGTCGTCGTCATCAACACGACCGGCAGCGGCGCCGGCAACCTCCATCACGCGCCGAACGGCCAGACCGGAACCACCATCGAGCGCAGCCGGTTCGACAACCGCCCGGCCTTCTCGGTCGGCGACGTGCTGCAGGACAGTCCCGGCATTTCCATCAAGCAGGGCAATGGCCCGCGCGACTTCGGCATCTCGATCCGCGGCTCCAACGCCCGCAACGGATTTGGCATCCGCAACATGGTGATCTTCGACGACGGTTTTCCGGTGACCCAGCCGGATGGCCTGTCGCGCAGCGACCTGATCGATCCGCACGCCTATGGCGCGATCGACGTCATCCGCGGACCTTCGTCGGCGCTCTACGGCAATTACGCGACCGGTGGCGCGATCAATTTCCGCACGCGGCTAGGGCGCGAGATCGACGGATTCGAGTATGGCGTCGATGGCGGTAGTTTTGGCTATCTCAATAACTATTTCGCGGTGGGTAAGAAGGTAGGCAATTTCGAGTATTCGTTCTTCGGCAGCGACGTTCGCGGCGACGGCTACATCCAGAACGGCTGGTTCAACACCCAGACGGTGAATTTTCTCGGCACGTTGCAGGCAACGCCCGACGACCGGATCACGGTCAAGCTCATCAACAACGAGCTCGCGACGCGCCTGCCGATCCGGCTGTCGCTGAACCAGTACCACCAAAATCCGTTCCAGGTGGGCTGCGAGACCCCGGGCACACCGGGATGCGGAACGGTGTCGCTGTTCAACAACGGATTCAACGGACCAAAAACGCCGCAGACGGCGATTGTCGCCGGCCTCGGCCGCGACGACCGGCGCACCATCGTCGGCGGACGCTGGGAGCACGATTTCGACAACCAGGCCACTTGGCGCAACCAGTTCGTGTTCGACGATCGCAACATCAATCAGCCCACCGGGGCCACCAGCGCGGTCGGCGATTTCCCGTCCTATAATTTCATGAGCGACGTGACGAAACGAGGCGAGATCCTTGGAATGGACTCGACCACCTATGCCGGCTTCTTCTTCAACACGCTTGCAGCCTCAAGCGACACGCGCAATGTCAAGCCGGGCGGCAATGCCACGCTGGGACTGCTGCAGAGCAACCTCTACACCGTGACGACCAACTACGGCTTCCGCGCGCGCGAGGAGCTGAAGCTGAACCCGGCGCTGACAATGATCGCCGGCATCGGCTGGGAACTGACCCGGCTGCACGGCATCAACACCGCCTATGCCTATCCCGTCCTCAACAATCCCGCCGTTGCCGTGCCGGGCATTGTGACCGCGGACCCGGAGTTCCAGAATACAGCACCTGAACTGGCGCTGCTCTACAGGCCGGATGATGAGTGGCAGTTGCGCGCGCGGGTGGCGACCGGCTACGGCACGCCGCAGGTCAGCAATCTCTTCGTGCTGCCGAGCGGAGCGGCGGGCAACAACACCGCGCTCAAGTCGCAGACCAATCTCGGCTACGACCTCGGCGTCGACTGGACGCCGAACAATGCGGTGAAGCTGAGCGCGACCGCCTTCTACGAATTCTTCCGCAACGAGCTCGTGACCCAGGCAACGCCGCTTGCCGGCATCAACTACACCTTCAACGCGCCGCGCTCGGAGCATCGCGGCGTGGAGCTGGCCGCGCGCTGGCGCTTCCTGCCGGGCTGGGAATTCACGGCGGCCTATACCTATCTCGACGAATTCTATACCGACTACACCGAGACCATCGGCCTGTTCAGCTTCAACCGGGTCGGCAACAAGATCCCCGGCATTTCACCGAACGAGCTGACGGCGCGGCTGGGCTATGACGAAACGACGGGGCCGCTCAGGGGATTGGGCGGATTTGTCGAGGTGGTGTGGAAGGATTCGTTCTATATGGAGAACGCCAATCTCCTGAAAGCGCCGGGCTACGAGCTGGTCAATCTCAACCTGCACTACAAGACGGCTCTCGCCTCGGAATCGTTGAAGTCATTGAGTCTGTTCGTCGAGGTGAGGAACCTGTTCGATCGAACCTACATTGCCTCCGCCAACAATATCGCGAACTCGGTGACGGCGGCCGGCGTTCAAAACCCCGCGAGTGTTCTGGCGAACACGGCCAATTCGATCTATGCCGGCTCGCCGCGCGCGTTCGTCGCGGGCATGAAAATCGCGTTCAGGTGATCCATGCAAAACCTTCGCACCCGATTGATCGCAGCCGCAGCCGCCGTTCTCTGGCAGGGCTGCGCATTCGCGCAGATGCAGCACCAGCACGGGTCGGAAGCCGCCTGCGACGAGCCGGCCTTGCGCTGCGCCTCCAAGGTCACGCCGGCCTTTGCGGCGGATGGAACGCTGTGGCTGACCTGGATGGCGGGTGGCAAGGTTTCGGTGGCGAGCTCAGGCGATGCCGGAAAAAGCTTTTCGGCACCGGTTCAGGCGACGCCGGAGCGGCTCAATCTGGATTGGGGACCGGATGCGCGCCCGAAGATCGCGATCGATCGCAACGGCGGCATTGCGCTGGCGTTCTCCATCTTCAGGGACAAGGCTTTCAACGGTCAGGTTCTCATCACGCGCTCGAATGACGGCGGCAAAGGCTTTGCGGCGCCGCGGCCCATCACGGCCAGCAACGAGAGCCAGCGTTTCGAGGCGATCGCGTTCGACAATAACGGCGGGGTGTTTGCCGCCTGGCTCGACAAACGCAACCGCGTTCCCGCCCGAGAGACAGCCAAGAAGTATGAGGGCGCCGCGCTGTTCTTTGCCTCCTCGCGAGACGACGGCGCCAGCTATTCCGAGGCGCGGATGGCGATCGACAACACCTGCGAATGCTGCCGCCTGGGGCTTGCGTTCGATCCGCAAAACCATCCGGTGGTCGTGTTCCGCAACATTTTTGAAGGCGGCGTCCGCGATCATGCCGTGATCAGCTTTGCCGATCTGGCGACACCGGGCGAGCCGCGCCGCGTCAGTGTCGACGACTGGCAAATCGCCGCGTGCCCCCATCACGGGCCGAGCCTTGCGATCTCGTCAAACGGCACCTATCACGTCACCTGGTTCACCAATGGCAAGGCGCGCAAGGGCCTGTTCTATGCGCACTCGCGCGACGGCGGCCAAAGCTTCTCCGCCCCGCTGTCCATTGGCGATCCAAAGCGCGCGCCGTCGCGGCCATACGTGCTGGCAGGGCCGCTTGGACTGACGATCGCCTGGAAGGAATTCGACGGCGAAAAGACCACCGTGAAACTGATGACCTCAGGCGATGACGGGCAGACCTGGACAAAGCCGAGGGCCGTCGCCGAGACGTCCGACACATCGGATCATCCGCTGCTGGTGACAGACGGGCGACGCAGCTATCTTTCCTGGATGACGAAGGCCGAAGGCTATCGCTTCATCCCGATCGGGGACGAGACATGAGACGGGAGTTTCTGGCGGCGGCGCTGCTGTTCGCGCTGCTGATGCCCGCGCCGGCGCAGGATTCGGCGACGCAGCTGAAACCGTTCGGGCGAGGCAGCTGGCAGGAGCTGATGAAGGCGCATGCGGGGCGGCCGACCATCGTGCATTTCTGGGGCGTGACCTGTGGTCCCTGCAAGGTCGAGCTGCCCCAGCTCGGCGCCTTCATGAAGGATAACCCCGGCATCGACGTGGTGACGATCAGCGCCGATTTCGTCCCCGACCTGCCGGCAGCCACCCGCGCGATGCTGGAACGGTCGGGATTGGCGCTGGCGGAGAACTGGGTTTTTGACGGCTTCGCCGACCGTCTGCGCTTCGAGATCGATCCGACCTGGCAGGGCGACATCCCGCGCACGCTGCTGATCACCCGCGAGGGCTACATGACGACGATCGAAGGCTCCGCCGACATGGCGGACCTGCAGCAATGGACGGCGCGGCAGCTCGCCGCGAAGAAGTGAAACAAATTTTTGGATTGCAAGAGAAGGAAGCCATGAAGCAGCTCACCCACACGATCGCATTTGCCGCGGCGCTCGCAGCGGTGCTGGCGACGCCAGGTCGCGCCGAAGACGTCAAGGCCGGCGACCTTGTCATCACGCAGGCCTGGAGCCGGGCGACGCCATCCGGCGCGAAAGTCGCCGGCGCGTACCTCACCGTCGAGAACAAGGGCAGCGCCGCGGACAAATTGATCGGCGGCAGCGGCGATGTCGCCGGCCGCGTCGAAATCCACGAAATGGCGATGGATGGTGGCGTCATGAAGATGCGCCCGCTCGATCAGGGGCTCGTCATCGAGCCCGGCAAGACAGTGAAGCTCGCGCCCGGCGGCTACCACATGATGCTGCTGGACCTGAAGACCCAGCTCAAGCAGGGCGACAAGGTGCCGGTCAGGCTGCAGTTCGAAAAGGCCGGCAAGGTGAACGTGTCGCTGGACGTGCAGGGTGTCGGCGCGCAGGCGCCGGGCGGCGGCGATCATTCCGGCCACATGATGAAGAAGTAGCCGCAGCGATTGCTTTGGTGCGGCTGTGCCGCGGCGGGCCGAAACCATCAGTAATCCTCCCGTTTGGCGGCATTTTCGCCGGCCCCGGCCTTGTGTTTTGCCAGGCAATCCGGTTTGACTGCATCACCCGTTTCCCCGAATCCCCCTGAGCCTAACCCCATGCGACTGTCGCGGTTTTTCCTGCCCATTCTCAAAGAGAACCCGAAGGAGGCGGAGATCGTCTCGCACCGGCTGATGCTGCGCGCGGGGATGATCCGACAGGAAGCCGCCGGCATTTACGCCTGGCTGCCACTGGGTTTTCGGGTGCTGAAGAAGATCGAGCAGATCGTTCGCGAGGAGCAGGACCGCGCCGGCGCGCTGGAACTGTTGATGCCGACCTTGCAGCTTGCCGATCTCTGGCGCGAGAGCGGCCGTTACGACGCCTACGGACCGGAAATGCTGCGCATCGCCGACCGCCACAAGCGCGAGCTCCTCTATGGGCCGACCAACGAGGAAATGATCACGGAAATTTTTCGCGCCTACATCAAGTCCTACCGCAGCCTGCCGCTCAATCTCTACCACATCCAGTGGAAGTTCCGCGACGAGCAGCGCCCGCGCTTCGGCGTGATGCGCGGCCGCGAATTCCTGATGAAGGATGCGTATTCCTTCGACCTCGACGAGACCGCCGCGCGGCGCGCCTACAACAAGATGTTCGTCGCTTACCTGCGCACCTTCGCGCGGATGGGACTGAAGGCGATCCCGATGCGCGCCGAAACGGGACCGATCGGCGGCGACCTCAGCCACGAATTCATCGTGCTCGCGGAGACCGGCGAGTCCGGCGTTTATTGCGACAGTCGGGTGCTCGATCTGCCGATTCCGCCCGACGATGTCGACTATGACGGCGACCTGACGCCGATCATCAAGCAATGGACGTCGGTCTATGCGGCAACCGAAGACGTTCATGATGCCGCGCGCTTCGAGGCCGAGGTTCCGTCTGACAAGCGGCTGAACACCCGCGGCATCGAGGTCGGCCAGATCTTCTATTTCGGCACCAAATATTCCGACTCCATGAAGGCGCTGGTCGCCGGTCCCGATGGCGTGGAGGTGCCGATCCATGGCGGCTCCTATGGCGTCGGCGTTTCCCGCCTGGCCGGCGCCATCATCGAGGCCTGCCACGATGATGCCGGCATCAAATGGCCGGAGCCGGTCGCGCCGTTCCGCGCCACCATTTTGAACCTGAAGCAGGGCGATGCGGCGGTCGACGGCGCCTGCGAGAAGTTGTACCGAGAGCTTGCCGCCAAGGGCGTCGATGTCCTCTATGACGATACCGACCAGCGCGCCGGCGCCAAGTTCGCAGGCGCCGACCTGATCGGCATCCCCTGGCAGATTCTGGTCGGCCCGAAGGGCCTTGCGGACGGCAAAGTCGAGGTGAAACGTCGCTCCGACGGTGCGCGCGAGAACATGAGCCCGGCCGATGTCGTCGCGCGCTTGAGCGGATAGGCATTATCCACCGCGCGCGGGCCATTGCGGCCACATTTGGCCCGAATCATGGGATTATCGAGCTATGGATGAGACCATGACAGAGCCGCAACGCACCGCACCTTTTGCGCCCTTCGAGTGGCTGCTGTCCGGACGCTATCTGCGGGCGCGCCGCAAGGAAGGATTCATCTCCGTCATCGCCGGCTTCTCGTTCCTCGGCATCATGCTTGGCGTCGCGACGCTGATCGTCGTGATGGCCGTACTGAACGGCTTCCGCAAGGAACTGCTGGACAAGATCCTCGGCCTCAATGGCCATATTGTGGTGCAGCCGCTGGAATCGCCGCTGACCGACTGGAAGGATGTCGCCGACCGCATCAGTCAGGTGGAGGGCATCCGAATCGCCGCGCCTGTGGTCGATGGCCAGGCACTGGCATCCTCCCCGTTCAAAGCCTCGGGGGTGCTGGTGCGCGGCATGCGCGCCGACGACCTCAACAACCTCACTTCGATTGCCGGAAACATCAGGCACGGCTCGCTGGAAGGCTTTGACGAAGGGCAGGGCGTCGCGATCGGTCGCGGGCTCGCCGATCAACTGTCGCTGCGTGCTGGCGACAGCATCACCCTAGTGGCGCCACGCGGCGCCATGACGCCGATGGGCACCACACCGCGCATAAAGTCCTACAAGGTCGCTGCCGTGTTCGAGATCGGCATGTCTGAATACGACGCCGGCTTCGTTTTCATGCCGCTCTCGGAAGCGCAGGTCTATTTCAACCGCAATAACGACGTCACCGCGATCGAGGTATTCACGGCCGACCCGGACCGCGTCGATGCCTTTCGCAAGATGCTGACCGAGGCGGCCGGGCGACCGGTGTTCCTGGTCGACTGGCGTCGCCGCAACTCGACGTTCTTCAACGCCCTCCAGGTCCAGCGCAACGTGACGTTCCTGATCCTGAGCATGATCGTGCTGGTCGCGGCGCTCAACATCGTCTCGGGCCTGATCATGCTGGTGAAGGACAAGGGCCAGGACATCGCGATCCTGCGCACCATGGGGGCCTCGCAGGGCTCGATCATGCGGGTGTTCCTCATCACGGGCGCCGCGATCGGTGTCGTTGGCACGCTGACCGGAGTCTTGGTCGGGCTGGTTATTTGCCTGAACATCGAATCGCTCGAACAATTCCTGTCTTGGGTCACCAACACGGACTTGTTTCCGCGAAAGCTGTATTTCCTCTCGAAGCTTCCGGCCGAGATCGCCTTCAGCGAGGCCGCTGCGGTGGTGATCATGGCGCTGACGCTGTCGTTCCTGGCGACGCTCTACCCGTCGTGGCGCGCCGCCCGCCTCGATCCCGTCGACGCGCTGCGGTACGAGTGATGGATGAGGCCATGAACGAGACAGTCCGCACCGCACCTTTTGCGCCCTTCGAATGGCTGCTGTCCGGACGCTATTTGCGGGCGCGCCGCAAGGAAGGATTCATCTCCGTCATCGCCGGTTTCTCGTTCCTCGGCATCATGCTCGGCGTCGCCACGCTGATCATCGTGATGGCCGTGATGAACGGTTTCCGCAAGGAACTGTTGGACAAGATTTTGGGCCTCAACGGCCACCTGTTGGTGCAACCATTGGAGTCGCCGCTGACCGACTGGAAGGATGTCGCCGACCGCGTCAGCCAGGTGCAGGGCATCCGGCTCGCCGCACCCGTGGTGGACGGCCAGGCGCTGGCGTCAAGCGCGTTCAACGCCTCCGGCGTGCTGGTGCGCGGCATGCGCGCCGAAGACCTCAACAACCTCACCTCCATCGCCAAGAATATCAAGCAGGGTTCGATCGAGGGCTTTGACGAGGGGCAGGGTGTCGCGATCGGCCGCCGGCTTGCCGACCAGCTGTCGCTGCACGCCGGCGACAGCGTCACGCTGGTCGCTCCGCGCGGCGCGGTGACGCCGATGGGGACGACGCCGCGCATCAAACCCTACAAGATCGTCGCGGTGTTCGAGATCGGCATGTCAGAATACGACGCCGGCTTCGTCTTCATGCCGCTGGCGGAATCGCAGGCCTATTTCAACCGCAACAACGACGTCACCGCGATCGAGGTGTTCACGTCCAATCCCGACAGGATCGACACGTTCCGAAAGCTGGTGACGGAAGCAGCCGGGCGGCCGGTGTTCCTGGTCGACTGGCGGCAGCGCAACTCGACCTTCTTCAACGCGCTGCAGGTCGAGCGCAATGTGATGTTCCTGATCCTGACCATGATCGTGCTGGTCGCCGCGCTCAACATCGTCTCCGGCCTGATCATGCTGGTGAAGGACAAGGGCCAGGACATCGCGATCCTGCGCACCATGGGCGCTTCGCAGGGCTCGATCATGCGCGTGTTTTTGATCACGGGCGCCGCGATCGGCGTGGTCGGCACGCTGACGGGGTTTTTCGTCGGCCTGTTGATCTGCACGAACATCGAGTCGATCCGCCGGTTCCTGTCATGGCTGACCAACACCGAGCTGTTCTCGCCGGAACTGTATTTCCTCTCGCGCCTGCCGGCCGAGGTCGATTTCGGCGAGACCACCGCCGTCGTGGTGATGGCGCTGACGCTGTCCTTTCTCGCCACGCTCTATCCGTCCTGGCGTGCCGCGCGCCTCGATCCCGTCGACGCGCTGCGGTACGAGTGAGGATCAGATGGAGCAGGGGGCGGACGAGGTACCGGTCATCTATCTTCACGAGATCAGGCGGCAATACCGTCAGGGCGAAGCCACGCTGACCATCCTCGACGGCGCCAAGCTCGCGCTATGGGCTGGACAGTCGGTGGCGCTGGTGGCGCCGTCCGGCTCCGGCAAATCAACGCTGCTGCATATCGCCGGCCTCCTGGAGACGCCCGACGACGGCGAAGTCTATGTGGGGGGAACGCCGACCTCGCAGCTCGCCGACGTCGATCGCACCCAGATCCGCCGCTCCGATATCGGCTTCGTCTATCAGTCGCACCGGCTGCTGCCGGAATTCACGGCGCTGGAAAACGTCATGCTGCCGCAGATGATTCGCGGCCTGAAGCGTTCGGAAACCATCAAGCGCTCGACCGAAATTCTCACCTATCTCGGCCTCGGCGACCGAATCAATCATCGCCCCGCCGAGCTCTCCGGCGGCGAGCAGCAGCGCGTGGCGATCGCGCGCGCCGTCTCCAACGCACCGCGGGCGCTGCTGGCGGACGAGCCGACCGGCAACCTCGATCCGCAAACCGCCGAGCATGTGTTCAATGGGCTGATGCAGCTCGTGCGGGCAACGCGGGTGGCGATGCTGATTGCGACCCACAACATGGAGCTCGCCAACCGCATGGACCGGCGGGTGTCGCTGTCGAACGGCCAGATCGTCGAGCTCGACTAAGCCTCAGTAAGGCCGTTTGACTCGTTTCGGCACGCGGGCGGACGGCACCGACGCATAGGCGAAGTAGGGGTTGAACACGCATTGCGCGGCGCGGCCGGACGCCGTTGCGTTGCATTGCGCCATCGAGGTGTAGCCGCATTCATAGTAGGTGATGCGTCCGTACACATGCAGGCAGACCGGATAGCTCGGGTCATACGTTTGCGCGTGGGCTGGTTCGATTGCGGAAATCGCAGCGAACGCAAGCAAGGCATAGGGGATGCGCATCAGAATCTCCTTGGGGACTGGCGGCTGCGATCGCGTTCAACCTTCGGTGCAAGCAGACAGCCACGCCAGCGAAGCGTCAATTCACGTTCGCTGGATGCCGCATCACATCCTGAGCGCCGGTTCAGTACCTGCGATAGGGCGGCGGAGGCGGCAGGGGTTGCCCATAGGCGCCGGGCGGGTGCGCAGCGTCGCTGTCGCCGGCGTAAAACGGATTGGGGATGCACCAGAGCCGCCGTCCGGACGCGGTGGCTGCGCACTGCTCGTAGCTGACGAAGGTGCAGTTGCTCAGGCCCGGCTGCTCGTCGCCCTGGATGCAATACGGGTAGCGCGTGCCGACGGCTCCCGCAGGCGCGGCGCCAAGCATCGCAAGCCCGCAGGCGGTCGCAAGCAGCAGGATGGCATGACGCATGAAACTCTCCGATCAATGCGGCGCGAGGGCATCTCGCGATTCGCTGGGCTAGCCAACCCGACCGGGCACGTTCCCGTCAACTCACCTTGCCCGGGCTATCAAGTTCTAGCGCCGCAACGGTTTGTTAACGCTGCCGATTGGGTGTGGATTTTTCGCCTTGACGATGAGAACATAAAAGGAACAATGTTCCGCATATGTTCTAGTGAACTCTGGTTCTTGGAGGCGAGCATGTTGAAGATTTTCGTGGAAGAAGCCGCTGCTCTGGCATCGCTGACGCTGTTCGTCGGCATGATCGCCGTGTGGGCGCAACTCTTCACCCAGTTCTGACGGCGGCGTGCGCTTTGGGGATAAGCGGGAAGGGTGCGAGCGCGGATGGCTTTCGCGTGGACTTGAGTGAGGTGAGGCTTCACCATCACTCGCGCACCCCTTGGCGAGTCGCCGGCTGGAACCGGCCAGCGTGATCGCTCCCCCCGACAAGTCGCGAGCCCAAAGCCGTTCCATGCCTAACGCCGGATTCGTTCATCTCCATGTCCACTCCGCCTATTCGCTGCTGAAGGGCTCGATCAAGATCGCCAAGCTTGGCGAGCTCGCGAAAGCCGACCGCCAGCCGGCGCTGGCGTTGACCGATACCGACAACATGTTCGGCGCGCTGGAATTTTCCGACAAGATGGCGGGCTACGGCATCCAGCCGATCGTCGGCCTCGAACTCGCCGTGGACTTCGGCGATCAGGATCCCAATGCGCGCAACGCGCATGCGATGGCGCCGTCACGGATCGTGCTGCTCGCCGCGCGCGAGCGCGGCTACCGCAGCCTGATGCGGCTCAATTCGCGCGCCTTTCTGGAAACGCCGGTGCATCAGGCGCCGCACATCAAGTTCGACTGGCTGGACGGCGAAGCCGAAGACATCATCGCGCTGACCGGCGGGCCCGACGGGCCGATCGCAATCGCGCTCGGTGCTGGCAACGCCGAGCTTGCGGCCGCGCGCTGCGAACAACTGGCAAAGATGTTCGGCGACCGCCTCTATGTCGAGCTGCAGCGCCACGGCATGGACAAAGAGCGCCGCATCGAGGGCGGGCTGATCGATCTTGCCTATTCCAAGGGCCTGCCGCTGGTTGCCACCAACGAGCCCTATTTTGCCGGCAACGACGACTACGAAGCCCATGACGCGCTGCTCTGCATCGCCGGCGGCCGGCTGATCGCCGAGACCGATCGCGAGCAGCTCACGCCCGACCACCGCTTCAAGACGCGCGCCGAGATGGCGGTGCTGTTCGCCGACATTCCCGAAGCGCTCGCCTCCACGGTCGAGATCGCCGAACGCTGTGCGTTCCGGCCGATGACGCGCAAACCGATCCTGCCGTTCTTCACGGTCGGTGCCGCCTCGAGCTCCGATGCCGCCGCGGTCGAAGCGGCCGAGTTGAAGCGGCAGGCCGAGGAGGGGCTTGCCGAGCGCCTGCGCGTGCACGGCCTGTCGCAAGGCACGACCGAAGAGGTCTACAACAAGCGGCTGGCATTCGAGCTCGACGTCATCACCCGCATGAAGTATGCGGGCTACTTCCTCATCGTGTCCGATTTTATCAAATGGGCGAAGTCACAGGGCATTCCGGTGGGGCCGGGGCGCGGCTCCGGCGCGGGCTCGTTGGTGGCCTGGGCGTTGACCATCACCGATCTCGATCCGATCCGCTTTGGCCTGCTGTTCGAGCGCTTCCTCAATCCCGAGCGCGTGTCGATGCCGGACTTCGACATCGACTTCTGCCAGGACCGCCGCGGCGAGGTGATCTCCTACGTGCAGGATCGCTACGGCCGCGACCAGGTCGCCCAGATCATCACCTTCGGCACGCTGCAGGCGCGCGGCGTGCTGCGCGACGTCGGCCGCGTCCTGCAGATGCCGTATGGACAGGTCGACAAGCTCACAAAACTCGTGCCGCAAAATCCCGCCGCGCCCGTGACGCTGGCGGCTGCGATCGCCGGCGAGCCGAAATTGCAGGCGTTCCGCGACGAAGACCCGGTGGTCGCACGTGCCTTCGACATCGCCCAGCGTCTCGAAGGCCTGACGCGTCATGCCTCGACCCACGCTGCCGGCATCGTGATCGGCGACCGGCCGCTCAGCGAATTGGTGCCGCTCTACCGCGACCCCAAATCGGACATGCCCGTCACCCAGTTCAACATGAAATGGGTGGAGCCCGCGGGCCTCGTCAAATTCGACTTCCTCGGCCTGAAGACGCTGACGGTGCTGGATGTCGCCGTCAAATTGCTCAAGCAGCGCAACATCCACGTCGATCTCGCGACGCTGCCGCTCGACGATGCCAAGAGCTACCAGATGCTGGCGCGCGGCGACGTGGTCGGCGTGTTCCAGGTTGAAAGCCAGGGCATGCGCCGCGCGCTGGTCGACATGCGGCCCGACCGTTTCGAGGACATCATCGCGCTGGTCGCGCTCTATCGCCCGGGCCCGATGGCGAATATCCCGACCTATTGCGCGCGCAAGCATGGCGATGAGGAGCCGGAATATCTGCATCCGATGCTGGAGCCGATCCTCAAGGAGACCTTTGGCGTCATCATCTACCAGGAACAGGTGATGCAGATCGCGCAGGTGATGGCCGGCTATTCGCTCGGCGATGCCGACCTGCTGCGCCGCGCGATGGGCAAGAAGATCCGCGCCGAGATGGAGAAGCAGCGCACGGTCTTCGTCGCAGGCTCAGTCAAGAACAACGTGCCGAAGGGGCAGGCCGAGACGATCTTCGAGCTGTTGGCAAAATTCGCCGACTACGGCTTCAACAAGAGCCACGCGGCGGCCTATGCGCTGGTGTCCTACCACACCGCCTATATGAAGGCGCATTACCCGGTGGAGTTCATCGCGGCCTCGATGACGCTCGACCTCAACAACACCGACAAGCTCAGCGAATTTCGCTCCGAGGCGCAGCGGCTCGGCATCAAGGTCGAGGCGCCCAACATCAACCGTTCCGGCGTCACCTTCGAGGTCGGCGACGGCACGATCTATTACGCCCTCGCCGCGCTGAAGGGGGTCGGCCCGCAGGCGGTCGAGATGATCGTGGAGGAGCGCAAGAAGGGCGTCTTCACCTCGCTCGCCGACTTTGCCGCGCGGGTCAATCCGCGCGCCATCAACAAGCGCGTCATCGAAAGCCTGGCTGCGGCCGGCGCCTTCGACACCATCGAGCCGAACCGCGCGCGGGTCTTTGCCGGCGCCGACGCCATGCTCGCCGCCTGCCAGCGCAGCCATGAGGCGGCGACCTCAGGCCAGAACGACATGTTCGGCGGTGCCGCGGACGCGCCATCCATCGTGCTGCCGCAGGTCGAGCCGTGGCTGCCGGCGGAGCGGCTGCGGCGCGAATATGATGCGATCGGCTTCTTCCTGTCCGGCCACCCGCTTGACGACTATGCGACCGTGCTGAAGCGGCTGCGCGTGCAGACCTGGGCGGAATTTTCGCGCGCGGTGAAGACCGGCGCCACGGCGGGGAAGGTGGCCGCGACCGTGGTGTCGCGCATGGAGCGCCGCACCAAGACCGGCAACAAGATGGGCATCATGGGCCTGTCCGATCCCACCGGCCATTTCGAGGCCGTGCTGTTCTCCGAGGGCCTCGCGCAATACCGCGAGGTGCTGGAGCCGGGCGCCGCCGTGCTGCTGCAGCTCGGCGCCGAATTGCAGGGCGAGGACGTCCGCGCCCGCGTGCTGCATGCCGAGCCGCTCGATGATGCGGCAGCGAAAACGCAAAAAGGCCTGCGCATCTTCCTGCGCGACACCAAGCCGCTCGATTCCATCGCTCGTCGCCTCAACATGCCCGAAGCCGCGCCGTCGAATGGTGGACAAGCGCGCGTGCCTCAGGCGAAACCCGCGCCGGCCGCTGCGGGCGGCGCCGACGGCGACGTTTCGCTGGTGCTGATGCTCGATCTCGAGACCGAGGTCGAAATGAAGCTGCCCGGCCGCTTCAAGGTCTCCCCGCAGATCGCCGGCGCGCTGAAGGCGGTCGCCGGCGTCGTGGATGTGCAGACCTTGTAGCGTCCCCGATCGAGAAAAAACGCTGTGTGCAGGCGGTTCCCCCGAGGTGGGTGAAGAACCGGACTTGCAACCCAACCGTGATTTTGCTTATTGCCATGCGGGCAAGTATCGGGGGCGTGATGTTCCGGCGTTGTGTGCTGTTTGTGGTCGCAGCTCTCTTATCGGGCTGCGTGACGGATCAGGCCGGGACTGACTACGCTTCCGTCGTCCAGAAAATCGGGCCACCGAAACCGGGACATTCGCGCATCGTGGTGCTGCAGGAAAAGCGCAACGGCATGAGCCTTTCGCTTTGCGCGTGTGAGATGAAGCTCGATGGCGAACCGATCGGCAAGGTGAACGTCGGCACCTACGCCTATGCCGATCGTCCCGCTGGTCCGCACCAGTTGACCGCGACCGAAACCCTGTTCCCAGGCGAGACCAGACGCGACTTCACCACGGTATCCGGGCGCACCTATTATTTCCTGATCAAGTCCAGTGAGCGGCATGACGCGGTTACCGGCGGTGCCATTTTCGGGGGAGTCGTTGGTGTGGTGGCGACGTCCGTGGTCACGTCGGGCAGCCAGAATACGGGGCCGGCCGATCTCTTCCCGTTGGATGAGCCGGCGGCGAAGACCACGCTTGCAGAGCTGAGACTGGCGCAATAGAGCGAGGCCTGCCACCGCCGCAGGCCAACCCCCGATTTTGCGGCCGGCTGCCTTATTGGCAGCATCTTTTGTTCAAATGCTGTTCAGGTTCGGGCGCGCTTAAGTTCCCGATGGGACATCTGCGGCGGGTGATGGACAAAATGGGCGCCACCAGGAAATTTTCAGCAATTGCATTTTGCCTCGCCGCCGTGTTCGGCCTTGCGGCCATGAACGGCGCGGCGCGCGGGCAACAACAGGAAAAGCGCATTGCGCTCGTGGTCGGCAACGGCGCCTACGCGAAATCGCCGCTGGCGACGGCGGCCAATGACGCCGGCCTGATCGCCCAGACGCTGCAGGCGGCCGGCTTCGACGTGGTCGGCGCGCGCGACCTCGACGGCGACACGCTGCGCCGCAGCCTGCGCGATTTCCTGCAGAAGGCGGAGCAGTCCGGACCGGATACCGTGGCGATGATCTATGTCGCCGGCTATGGGCTACAGCTCGCCGGCGAGAACTATTTCATCCCCGTCGATTCGCCGCTGGCGCGCGAAGGCGACATCCCGATCGAGGGCGTGCGCGTCAACGATTACCTGCGTCGGCTCAGTTCCCTGCAACTCAAGGCGAGCATCGTGGTGCTGGACGCGGCGCGTCAGCAGCCCTTCATCGAGGGCGGCCAGCCGATCGCAGGCGGCCTTGCGCTGGTCGAGCCCGACCCGCGCATGCTGATCGCCTTCAACGCGGCGCCGAGCACGGTGGCGCCGGCCGAGCCAGGGCCCTATGGCGCCTATGCGCAGGCGCTGGCCGAGATGATCCGTACCGGCGGCCTGCCGCTGCCGGAGCTGTTCGACCGCCTCCGCTTGCGCGTCAATGAAGCGACCAAAGGCGCGCAGGTGCCGTGGCACGCGCAGAAGCTCGACACCGACTTCGTGTTCTTCGATCGCGCCCCCGACGCGCCGCCGCCGCAGGCGCCGCCCGACCAGGTTGCCTCGGCCAGGAGCAAGCCGATCCGCGATCTCGGGCCCCAGGACGCCTATGCAGCCGTGCTCGAACGCGACACGCTGCAGGGCTATGACGAGTTCGTCGCGGCTTATCCCGGCGATCCCATGGCGAAGCGGGTGAGGGCGCTTGCCGCCGCGCGGCGCGAGGCCGTCACCTGGATGCGCACTTACCGCACCGACACGCCGGAGGCTTATTGGTCCTATCTGCGCCGCTATCCCAACGGACCGCATGCGGCCGACGCGCGCCGCCGGCTCGCCATCCTGACCGCGCCGCCGGAGCCGCCGCCGGCCTTTGCCGCCATCGAATACGACGTCCCGCCGCCGCCGCCGGAAGAGATCGTCTATGTCGATCGTCCGGTCGTGGTGTTCAGCGATCCCTATTACGACTTTGCGCCGCCACCGCCGCCGCCGGTTTATTTCCTGCCGCCGCCGCCGCCGGACTTCGTCATCCTGGCGCCGCCGCCGCCGCCGGTCGGCCTGTTCATCCTGCCGCAGCCGGTGTTCGTGGCGATGCCGCTCTATGTCCGTCCGCCGGTCTATGTCAGGCCGCCGCCGAACAACATCATCTTCGCCAACATCCACAACACCACGGTCATCAACAACGTGATCAACCGGCCGCCGCAGCCCGTCGCAGGGCCTGGACAAGGCGCTCCTGGTGGCGCCGGCGCTCAGTTTGGTGGCAAAGGCGCAATTCCGGTCACGGCTCCCGGAGCTGCCAGCCCTGCGCTGCCGCCATCGGTCGCGCAGAGGGCCACGCTGATCCAGCAGGGCAAGGCGCCTGTCCCGCCGAGTGCCGCCATCAACCCGGCCATCAAGCCCGGCGGTCCCACCGGTACCGCCGCGCCGAGCGTGCAGCCTGCCAACGCGCCGGCGTTTTCGCCGCAAGGCCAGCCCTTGCCGCGAGCCAATGCATTGCCGGTACCGGGAGCGAAGGGCGCGCCGCCACCGCCGCCAAGTGCTGCGACCGGGGCGCAGGGCGCGGTCAATCCCAATGCAAGGCTTGTGACCCCTCCCGGGCCGCAACAGGGAACTGCGCCTTCGTCCACCGTGCCGCCACATGCGCCTCCGGGCGCGGGCGTTGCCAGATTGCCAAGTGCGAATGCGCCGCCATCCGTGGGCGGACCGAAGCCGCCCGGTGGGCCCGCCGGGCCCCCGCCAAGGGTTGGATCGACGGTAGCGACCACGCCTCCAGCCGGTGCTGCCGGCGTGCCTCCGAGGCCTGCCGTGACTTCGGTCCCCAAGCCGCCGCCGAGCGCTCCGCAGGCGGCCCGGACGCCGTCGCCACCACCGCCGCAATTCTCGCGGCCGACGCCGCCACCGCAGCCGCGGATAGCCGCTCCGTCGCCGCCGCCACCGCAGCCGCGGATAGCCGCTCCATCGCCGCCACGACCGCAACCGCGGATGGCTGCCCCGTCGCCGCCACCGCCGCGCGTGAGCGCACCGCCGCCAGTCGCGCGGATGGCCGCGCCAGCCCCGCCGCCGCCGCGCTTCGCCGCACCGCCCCCTCCGAGGCCAGCCGCGCCCCCGCCGGCCGCAGCCAGGCGCTGCCCGCCGAACGTGCCGAGATGCTGAGAAACGGCCCTATCCGGTCCCATTCCCGGGACGGCAGCGCCGGGCGTGGGTGGCGCATCCGCAAGCCTGAATCGCGCGAAAATACCGCCGGAAATCCTTGCGAAACCGGCAGGGCGGCTCTATAAGCCGCGCCATCTCACACGGAAACATGGCTCATCAGGCCGTCCGGTGGCAGCCGGGCCGTCAAGGCTCGTTTGCTCACACGTTTCCGGAGGAACCAACCGGAGAACTAGAACTATGGCGCTACCCGACTTCACCATGCGTCAGCTCCTGGAAGCTGGCGTGCACTTCGGCCATCAGGCCCACCGCTGGAATCCGAAAATGTCCGAGTACATTTTCGGCGCCCGCAATAACATCCACATCATCGACCTCGCGCAGACCGTGCCGATGCTGCACCGTGCGCTGCAGGCCGTCAGCGACACCGTCGCCAAGGGCGGCCGTGTGCTGTTCGTCGGCACCAAGCGGCAGGCGCAGGATGGCGTCGCAGAAGCCGCCAAGCGTTCGGCGCAGTACTTCGTCAATTCGCGCTGGCTCGGCGGCACGCTGACCAACTGGCGCACCATCTCGGGCTCGATCAAGCGCCTGCGTCATCTCGAGGAAGTGCTCTCCTCGGGCGAAGCCAGCTCCTACACCAAGAAGGAGCGCCTGACGCTGCAGCGCGAGCGCGACAAGCTCGACCGTTCGCTCGGCGGCATCAAGGACATGGGCGGTTTGCCCGACATGATCTTCGTGATCGACACCAACAAGGAAGACATCGCGATCCAGGAAGCGCAGCGCCTCAACATTCCCGTTGCCGCGATCGTCGACACCAATTCCGATCCCAAGGGCATCACCTATGTGGTGCCGGGCAATGACGACGCCGGCCGCGCCATCTCGCTGTATTGCGATCTCGTCGCCCGTGCCGTCATCGACGGCATTTCGCGCGCGCAGGGCGAAGCGGGCGTCGATGTCGGCGCCGCGGTCAAGCCGGTGCAGGAAGAGCTTCCGGCCACGACCGCCGGCTTCCAGGGCCTCGCCGGCCCGCGCGGTCCGGCCGACGATCTCAAGAAGCTGCCGGGCGTGTCCGGCGCGATCGAGAAGAAGTTCAACGACCTCGGCATCTTCCACTACTGGCAGCTCGCCGAGCTCGATCACGACACTGCCCACAAGATCGGCGAAGAAGTCGGCCTTTCCAGCCGCGCCGACGCCTGGGTCGCCAAGGCCAAGGCGCTCACCGCGGAAGCGGAATAACGCGATTCTCGAGCATGATCCGGAAAAGTGGGACCGGTTTTCCGCAAAGATCATGCTCAAACGATAAGACCTGGCCGGCCTCCCGGCCACCGCTTGGTTTTCTCCACTGACGTATTACCTGCGGCGGATGCCGGCGAGGTGTTGGCCCGCGCCGCACCCGCCCGTGACAGGCAAGAAGGACGTTTAGCAATGGCTACGATCACTGCAGCGATGGTCAAGGATCTCCGGGAGTCCACTGGCGCGGGCATGATGGACTGCAAGACCGCGCTCACCGAGACCGCCGGAGACATCACCGCGGCGCAGGACTGGCTGCGGAAGAAGGGTCTCTCCAAGGCCGCCAAGAAGGCGGGCCGCGTCGCCGCCGAAGGTCTGATCGGCGCGCTGACCAAGGGCACCAAGGGTGTTGTCGTCGAGGTCAACTCGGAGACCGACTTCGTTGCGCGCAACGGCCAGTTTCAGGGCCTCGTGAAGATGATCGCGCAGGTCGCGCTCGATGTCGGCGCCGATGTCGAGAAGATCAAGGCCGCCAAGGTAGGCGACGTCACCGTCGAGACTGCGATCAACGACGCCATCGCCACCATCGGCGAGAACATGACGCTGCGCCGCGCCGCCTTGCTCGAAGTCGGCCAAGGCGTTGTATCGAGCTACATCCATGGCGCCGTGATCGACGGCGCCGGCAAGATGGGCGTGCTGGTTGCGCTTGAATCCGCCGGCAAGGCCGACGAGCTTGCCGCACTCGGCCGCCAGCTCGCGATGCATGTCGCCGCGGCCAATCCGCAGGCGCTGGATCCGGCCGGCCTCGATCCGGAGCTGGTCAAGCGCGAAAAGGACGTGCTGGCCGACAAATATCGCCAGCAGGGCAAGCCCGCCAATGTGATCGAGAAGATCGTCGAGTCGGGTCTGAAGACCTACTACAAGGAAGTCTGTCTGCTCGAGCAGGCCTTCATCCACGACACCGGCAAGTCGGTGGCGCAGGCGGTGAAGGAAGCTGAGGGCAAAGTCGGCGCGCCCATCAAGATTACCGGCTTTGTGCGCTATGCTCTCGGCGAGGGAATCGAGCGGCAGGAATCCGATTTCGCGGCCGAAGTCGCGGCAGCCAGCGGCAAGAAGTAGCCGCCGGCCAGCGCTTTTTCGGCGCACCTTCGCGCCGGAAGGGCGGACCTGCGCGGGAGGAGAAAGCGATACGCCATGGCTGAGCCGGTCTACCGCCGCGTCGTAGTGAAACTCTCGGGCGAGTATCTCGCCGGCGCGAGCGGCTTTGGCATCGATCAGCCGACGGTGGATCGTGTCGCAAGTGACGTGATTGCAGCGCAGAAGGTCGGCGCGGAAGTCGCCCTCGTGGTCGGCGGCGGCAACATCGTACGCGGGGTTGAAGTGTCTTCCCGCGGCGTATCGCGGCCCACCGGCGACACCATGGGCATGCTGGCAACCATGATGAATTGCCTGGCGCTGGAAGCCGCCATCGAGCGCAAGGGCACGCCGGCGCGGACGCTGTCGGCCTTTGTCATGCCCGAGATTTCCGAGCTCTTCACCCGCAGTGCGGCGCACAAATATCTCGCTGAAGGCAAGATCGTGCTGCTCGGCGGCGGCACCGGCAATCCGTTCTTCACGACCGACACCACCGCCGTGCTGCGGGCCGCCGAGATCGGCGCCCATGCGGTGCTCAAGGCCACTAATGTGGACGGCGTCTACACTGCCGATCCCAAGAAGGATCCGTCGGCCAAGCGATTTGACCGCCTGACCTACAAACAGGCGATCGAAGGCGACTACAAGGTGATGGATGCAACCGCATTCGCGCTTGCCCGGGAGACGTCGCTGCCTATCATCGTGTTCTCGATCGCCGAACCGGGTTCGATCGGCGCGATTTTGCGTGGCACCGGCCACGGCACGATCGTCGCCGGCTGACCGGCGATTGCCGTCAAGAACCCGATCGGGCGACGGCGCATTCTTGAGAAGAGGGAGAGGGTTATGCCCACACCTGGTTTCGACATCAACGAATTGAAGCGCCGCATGCAAGGCGCCACCCAGTCGCTCAAGCATGAACTTGGCGGCTTGCGCACAGGCCGCGCCGCCGCATCCATGCTGGAGCCGGTGCAGGTCGACGCCTATGGCAGCCACATGCCGCTGAATCAGGTGGCGACCATCAGCGTGCCGGAGCCGCGTCTGCTTTCCGTGCAGGTCTGGGACAAGTCGCTGGTGAAGGCGGTCGAAAAAGCGATTGTTGATTCAAATCTTGGGCTGACGCCTGCAACGGAAGGCCAGGTGTTGCGCCTGCGCGTCCCCGAGCTGAACGCCGACCGCCGCAAGGAGCTGGTGAAGGTCGCGCACAAATACGCCGAGGCGGCGCGCGTGGCGGTCCGTCACGTCCGCCGCGACGGGCTCGACATCGTCAAGAAGCTCGAGAAGAACCACGAGATTTCCGAAGACGACCAGGAGCGGCTGTCGCACGACGTGCAGAAGGCGACTGACGGGACGATTTCCGAGATCGACGCGCTGCTCGCGGCCAAGGAAAAGGAAATCCTCACGGTTTAGGAACGCTGATGTCGAACGCCGCGCCACCAACCGACGGACCGGACCGCTCCGGCTATCCCCTCCATGTCGCGATCATCATGGACGGGAACGGGCGCTGGGCGGCTGCGCGAGGCCTGCCGCGGGCGGAAGGCCATCGCCGCGGCGTCGAGGCGCTGCGGCGCGTGGTGCGCGCGGCACATGAGCTCGGCATCGTTCATCTCACGATTTTTTCCTTCTCGTCCGAAAACTGGTCGCGGCCGGCGACCGAGATCGGCGATCTCTTCGGCCTGTTGCGCCGTTTCATCCGCAATGACCTTGCGACGCTGCATCGCGACGGCGTGCGGGTGCGGGTGATCGGCGAGCGCGAAGGCCTCGAACCCGACATCTGCGCGCTATTGAGCGAGGCCGAAGAGCTGACGCGCGACAACACGCGCCTCAATCTCATCGTCGCCTTCAACTACGGCTCGCGACAGGAAATCGCCGGCGCCGCGCAGCGGCTGGCGCGCGAAGTCGCGGAAGGCAAGCGCGATCCGTCGTCGATCGACGCCGATGCGCTCGGCCAATATCTCGATGCGCCTGACATTCCCGATCCCGACCTGATCATCCGCACCAGCGGCGAGCAGCGGCTATCGAACTTCTTGATGTGGCAGGCGGCCTATAGCGAGCTCGTGTTCGTGCCGATTCACTGGCCCGATTTCGACAAGGCGGCGCTGGAAGGCGCCATTGCCGAGTATGCACGGCGCGAGCGCCGCTTCGGCGGCCTGGTTGCGAAAACCGGATCGTGACCGAGGGCGAAGCCGCGCCTGCGGCACCAGGCGAGCAGGGGTCGCGCAATCTTCTGATGCGGGTGCTTGCCGCCGCGGTGCTGGCGCCGATCGCGATCGCCATCGCCTGGTATGGTGGATGGCTGTGGGCGGTGCTCGTCATGCTCGCCACCATCGGCCTCTATCTGGAATGGCTTGTCATCGTCGGCCTTGTGCGCGATTGGCGTGCGAGCGTGCCCGGTGTTGCCGCACTGGCGATGGCCGGCATTTGCCTGATTGCAGCAAAGCTCGATGCGGCGCTGATCGTGCTTGCCATTGGTCTTGTCGCCGTCGCCTTGCTCTCACAAGAGCGGCGTCAGTGGTCGGCGACCGGATTTTTCTACGCCGCCGCAGCCGAGCTCGCCTCGGTGCTGGTGCGCCAGGACCCGGTCAATGGCTTCGCCGCACTGTTCTTCATCTTGCTCGTGGTGTGGGCGGCCGACATCGGCGGCTATTTTGCGGGCCGCGGCATCGGCGGCCCAAAGCTGTGGCCAAAAATCAGCCCGAAAAAGACCTGGGCGGGCGCCATCGGCGGCTTTGCGGGCAGTTTGGCCGTGGCCGCGGTATTTTCAGCGGCGGGAGCCGGAAAAACGGGACCCCTAATGGCTTTAGGGGCGTTTCTGTCTGTGATTTCCCAACTTGGCGATCTCTTCGAATCCGCGGTAAAGCGGCGCTTCGGCGTCAAGGATTCGAGCCACATTATCCCCGGCCATGGCGGGCTCCTGGATCGCCTGGACGGATTTGTCGCAGCGGTCGTGGCGGCCGCGATTTTAGGGTTTTTGCGCGGTGGTGCCGATGGCGTCGGCCGCGGTCTTATGGTTTGGTGAACCTATGAGCGCAGTTCCATTGCGTAACAACAAGGCTGCCGCGGCTAGCGCGCGCAGTGTGACCGTGCTGGGCGCCACCGGTTCCATCGGCGACAGCACGATGGACCTGTTGCGCGGCGCGCGCGAGCGCTATCGGGTCGAGGCGCTGACCGCCAATGGCAATGTGCAGGCGCTGGCCAAGCTCGCGAAGGAATTCGATGCCCGCTTTGCCGCCATTGCCGATCCCGCACGTCTCGGTGAGTTGAAGGAAGCGCTGGCCGGCACCCGCACCGAATGCGGGGCAGGCGAGAGCGCCATCATCGAAGCTGCCGCGCGTCCCGCCGATTGGGTGATGGCTGCGGTGAGCGGTGCCGCCGGCTTGAAGCCTGCGCTTGCGGCCGTCGATCGTGGTGCCGCGGTCGCGCTCGCCAACAAGGAATGCCTGGTCTGCGCCGGCGATTTCTTCATGCAGCGCGCGGCGAAAGCGGGCGCCTGCATCCTGCCGGCGGATTCCGAACACAACGCGCTGTTCCAGGCGCTCTCTTCGGGAAATCGTGAAGAGCTCGTGCGCGTCATCATCACCGCCTCCGGCGGACCGTTCCGCACCTGGGCGCCCGCCGACATCGAGCAGGCCACGCTGCAGCAGGCGCTGAAGCATCCGAACTGGAGCATGGGCCAGAAGATCACCATCGATTCCGCATCGATGATGAACAAGGGTCTCGAGGTGATCGAGGCGTCGTATCTGTTCGCGCTGACGCCTGACGAGATCGACGTGCTGGTGCATCCGCAGTCGATCATTCACGGCATGGTCGAATTCTCCGACCGCTCGGTGGTGGCGCAACTCGGCACGCCCGACATGCGCATTCCCATCGCCCATTGCCTGGGATGGCCCGACCGCATCGTCGGTCCCTCGGCAAAGCTCGACCTCGCCAAGATCGGCCAGCTCACCTTCGAAGCACCGGATTTTGAACGGTTCCCGGCGTTGCGGCTGGCCTACGAAGCGCTACGTACGGGGCGTGGTGCGACCACCGTCTACAACGCCGCCAACGAGATTGCGGTCGCGGCCTTTGTCGCCGGCCGGATCCGATTCGGCGGCATCGCGCGCCTCGTCGAGGCGACGCTGAACGACTGGATACGCACCGGTAATCGCGCGCCGCTGACCTCGGCGGATGATGCGATTTCTGTTGACCATATCGCCAGAAATAAGGCTGCCGCCCTATTGCCTCAAATTGCCTTAAAGGCATCCTAGAGGGTTGGGGACGGGCCTCTGGCCTTGTCGAGGGGAATTGGATGTCTGATCTTTTTCTAAACAGTTTCAATACGTTGAGCCATGGGCTCATCGCCTACATCATCCCCTTTTTGTTCGTGCTCACGATCGTCGTGTTCTTCCATGAGCTCGGCCATTTCCTGGTCGCGCGCTGGGCCGGCGTGAAGGTGCTGACGTTCTCGCTCGGCTTCGGGCCGGAACTGTTCGGTTTCAACGACCGCCACGGTACGCGCTGGAAGGTCTCCGCGATCCCGCTCGGCGGCTATGTCAAATTCTTCGGTGACGACACCGAGGCCTCGACGCCGTCGAGCGAGACGCTCGCCAACATGACGGCGGAAGAGCGCGAGGGCAGTTTCCATCACAAGAAGGTCGGACCGCGCGCGGCGATCGTCGCGGCAGGCCCGTTTGCGAACTTCCTGCTCGCGATCGTGATCTTCACCTGCCTGTTCACCTTTTTCGGCAAGCCCAGCACGAGCGCGCGCGTCGACAAGGTCGAGGCGGGCAGCGCTGCTGCCGCAGCCGGCTTCCAGCCCGGCGATATCGTGACCGCGATCGACGGCAAGTCGATCGCAAGCTTCATGGACATGCAGCGTTACGTCAGCGTGCGCGCCGGCGAGAAGCTGAGCTTCACCATCAAGCGCGGCAATGACAGCATCAAGCTCGAAGGCACGCCGCAACTGCGCGAGACCAAGGATCCGTTCGGCAACGTCCACAAATCGGGCGTGCTCGGATTGACCCGCGAGACCACGGCGGGCGAGGCCACGACCGAGCGCGTCGATCCGGCGACCGCGCTGTGGCTCGGCGTCAAGGAAACCTGGTTCGTCATCGACCAGACGCTGTCCTACGTCGCCAACATCTTCCGCGGCCGCGCCAGCGCCGATCAGATCGGCGGTCCGATTCGGATCGCCCAGATTTCGGGCCAGGTCGCCACCCTCGGAATCATCCCGCTGCTGCATCTGGCGGCGGTGCTGTCGATTTCGATCGGGCTACTGAACCTTTTCCCGGTGCCCTTGCTGGATGGCGGCCACCTTCTGTTCTATGCGGCCGAGGTCGTCCGGGGTCGCCCGCTGTCGGATCGGGCGCAGGAATATGGCTTCCGCGTCGGCCTGGTATTGGTCCTGATGTTAATGGTTTTCGCGTTTTACAACGATTTCCATCAGGTTCCCTTCCTGAAGAATCTGTTCGGATGAGCGGCGGGCGGCAGGCGCACCAAGAAAAGGCTTTTTTGTGACGTTGCCGATGGGCAACGTATTGGAATGAAAATGGAATTGCGCTGCCTCTCGGCGTTTGCCCCCCCGGCAAAATTGGCTACAAGCAGCGCAACAGGTTGGGAATCTGCCGGTCCTTGGGGGGTCATGGGGCCGGCGCTGGAATGACAAGGGCGCGTGGCGCATGAAGTTTGGAATGCGAGTACGGGGGGGCATGCTGGCCGCCCTGATCATGTTCGCCGTGCCGGTTGCCGCCACGCTGACGACGCTTGCCTCGTCGCCGGCGGCTGCGCAGACGGTTGCCTCGATCGTTGTCGAGGGGAACCGCCGCGTCGAGGTCGAGACCATCCGCTCCTATTTCCGTCCGGGTCCCGGCGGCCGTCTCGGCCAGGCCGAGATCGACAACGGCCTCAAAGCGCTGATCGAAACCGGCCTGTTCCGGGACGTCCAGATCAACACCAGGGGCAGCCAGATCGTCGTCGTGGTGGTGGAAAACCCGGTGATCGGCCGTATTGCCTTCGAGGGCAACAAGAAGGTCAAGGACGACCAGCTCTCCGCCGAAATCCAGTCGAAGCCGCGCGGCACCTTCTCGCGCCCGATGGTGCAGTCGGATGCCCAGCGCATTGCCGAAATCTACCGCCGCTCCGGCCGCTATGACGTGCGCGTCAACCCGGAAATCATCGAGCAGCCGAACAACCGCGTCGACCTGATCTTCACCATCACCGAGGGCTCCAAGACCGGTGTGCGTTCGATCGAGTTCGTCGGCAACGTCGCCTACTCGTCCTATCGCCTGCGCGACATCATCAAGACGCGCGAATCGAATCTGCTGAGCTTCCTCGGCGGCGCCGACGTCTACGACCCCGATCGCGTCGAGGCCGACCGCGACCTGATCCGCCGCTTCTATCTGAAGAACGGCTATGCCGACGTGCAGGTGATCGCCGCGCTGACCGAATATGATCCGGACAAGAAGGGTTTTCTGGTCACCTTCAAGATCGAGGAAGGCCAGCAATATCGCGTGGCTTCCGTCAACTACGTCTCGTCGATTGCGAATTTCGACGCCAATGTGCTGCGGCAGTATTCGCGTGTCGGCGTCGGCGGCACCTACAATGCCGAGGCGCTGGAGAAATCGATCGAGGAAATGCAGATCGAGGCCTCGCGGCGCGGCTATGCCTTCGCGGTGGTGCGTCCGCGCGGCGACCGCAATTTCGAGGCGCACACTGTCTCGATCACCTTCGCCGTCGACGAAGGCCCGCGCACCTATATCGAGCGCATCAATATCCGCGGCAACACCCGCACCCGCGACTACGTGATCCGCCGCGAGTTCGACCTGTCCGAAGGCGACGCCTACAACCGCGCGCTGGTCGACCGTGCCGAGCGCCGCCTGAAGAACCTCGACTTCTTCAAGACCGTGAAGATCCTCACCGAGCCCGGCTCGTCGAGCGACCGCGTGATCCTGATCGTCGACCTCGAGGAGAAATCCACCGGCGACTTCTCGGTCTCCGGCGGCTATTCGACCAGCGACGGCGCGCTTGCCGAAGTCTCGATCTCCGAGCGCAACTTCCTCGGCCGCGGCCTGTTCGCCAAGGCAGCCGTGACCTACGGCCAGTACGCGCGCGGCTACACGCTGTCGTTTGTCGATCCGTACCTGCTCGACTACCGCGTGGCGCTTGGTCTCGACCTCTACCAGCGCCAGCAGCTCGCCAACAGCTACATCTCGTACGGCACCAAGACCTTCGGCTTCAGCCCGCGGCTCGGCTTCGCGCTGCGCGAGGATCTCGCGCTGCAGCTGCGCTATTCGATCTATCAGCAGGAAATCCAGCTGCCGTCTTCGCTGGCGAACTGTAACAACGACCCGAACAATCCGACACTTGCGTTCAATCCGACGCCCTCCTTCGTGAATGCCGTCGGCGGCCCGGCCTTCCTGCCGGCGCCTGCCACCGACGCCTCGGGCGTCGGCCTGTGGTGCTACAGCGACGGCGAAGCCTCGCTGCCGGTCCGCAAGGAGCTGCAGAGCGGCAAGGTGCTGACTTCCGCGCTCGGCTACTCGCTGGTCTACAACACGCTCGACAACAACAAGAACCCGACCGACGGCCTGCTCATCGACTTCAAGCAGGACTTCGCCGGCGTCGGCGGCGACGTCACCTATCTGAAGAGCGCCGCTGACCTGAAGTACTATACTCCGCTGGTCTCCGACATCGTCGGCCTCGTCCACCTGCAGGGCGGTGTGCTCACCAAGGTCGGCCAGGACCTGCGCATGCTCGATCACTTCCAGATGGGCCCGAACCTGGTCCGCGGCTTTGCACCGAACGGCATCGGCCCGCGCTCGATCAACCCGTTCACCTCGCAGGACGCGCTCGGCGGCACCAAATATTGGGGCGCATCGTTCGAACTGCAGATGCCGTTCTGGTTCCTGCCCAAGGAAGTCGGTCTGAAGGGCTCGGTCTATGCCGATGCCGGCGGCCTGTATGACTATCAGGGTCCGACGACATGGGCCTACACCGGGGAGATCACGACGCCGAAGAACTCGAACTGCGCGCCGCCGACGCTGCCTGGCGTCTACCCCGCCAATGCCGGCACCTGCACCGGGCTGGTCTATGACGACAGCAAAGTGGTGCGAACCTCGGTTGGTGTCGGCCTGATCTGGGCCTCGCCGTTCGGTCCGCTGCGCTTCGATTATGCGGTCCCGCTCACCAAGGGGCAGTTCGACCGCGTGCAGCAGTTCAAGTTCGGCGGCGGTACGTCTTTCTAAGTGGACTTTGGTGTGATTGGGTACGTCCCGCGCAAGCGGGCGTACCGCGAAACCGCGACCGGGACGCCGCTCCAAAGCCCCGGCAGCGGGGTGCTGGTGCGGTCATTTGCCTGATCGCGACGGGTGATATGGCGCTGCCGACATTTTTCCAAAAACCTTCTCCGACGACGCTGGCAGAGGTTGCCGCGCTGGCGAAGGCCGTGCTCGCCGACCCCGCGCGCGGCGCCCTCGAGATCCGGGGGCTGGCCTCGCTGGACGAGGCCGGCCCGCGGCACCTGACCTTCTTCGATAACCTCAAATATGCCGGTCAGCTCGCCGCCACCAAGGCCGGCGCCTGCCTCGTCAGCGAGCGGTTCGCAGGCCGCGTGCCCGCCCATGTCGCGGTACTGAAAGCGGCGCAGCCGTTCCGCGCTTTCGTCAGGATCGCGCGGGAATGGCACGGCGATGCGCTGCGTCCGCAATCCTGGTTCGGCATCGAGGGCATTGCGCCGTCGGCGATCATCGATCCCGCGGCGCGTCTGGAAGACGGCGTGGTGGTCGATCCGTTGGCGGTGATCGGACCCGGCGTCGAGATCGGCGCGGGCACCGTGATTGGCGCGGCGGCCGTGATCGGCCCCGGGGTGAAGATCGGCCGCGACTGCAATGTCGGGGCCCACACGGCCATCCAGGCCGCGCTGATCGGCAACAACGTGCTGATCCATCCCGGCTGCAGCATCGGCCAGGACGGCTACGGCTTCATTTTCTTCGGCCCCGAAGGGCATCTGAAGGTTCCCCAGACCGGCCGGGTGCTGATCCAGAACGACGTGGAAGTCGGCGCCGGCACCACCATCGACCGCGGCAGCCTGCGCGACACCGTGATCGGCGAGGGCACCAAAATCGACAATCAGGTCCAGATCGGCCACAATGTGACCATCGGCAGGCATTGCCTGCTCGCGGCCCAGATCGGGCTCGCCGGCAGCCTGACCATTGGCGATAACGTGGCGCTTGGCGCCAAAGTGGGGATCAACAACCACCTGAAGATCGGGGACGGAGCCCAGGTCACGGCGATGAGCGCGGTGAAGGATGACATTCCCCCCAACGGGCGTTGGGGCGGTCATTTCGCCAAGCCGACCAAGCAATGGTTCCGCGAGATCGTGGCCGTCGAGCGCCTGGTGCGCGACGGCGCGGCCGATCCGAAGGGCGAGGGGCAGGAGTGATGGAGGAGCAAGCACCGGTCAGGTTCGATGTCGTCAATATCGAGGACATCCTGAAGACGCTGCCGCATCGCTATCCGATGCTCCTGATCGACCGGGTGATCAACATCCGGGCCGATTACAGCGGCATCGGCATCAAGAACGTCACCTTCAACGAGCCCTGCTTCCTCGGGCATTTTCCCGACCGCCCGGTCTATCCCGGCGTGATGATGATCGAGGCGATGGCGCAGACCGCCGGTGTCATCGGCATCAAATCGGTGGAGGGCACCGAAAAACCGCGCGCGGTGTATTTCCTCACCATCGACAAGTGCAAGTTCAGAAAACCCGTGATCCCCGGCGACACCATCGAGTACCACATGCGCTCGATCGGGCGGCGCAAGACCATGTGGTGGTTCCATGGCGACGCCAGGGTCAACGGCCAGGTGGTGGCGGAAGCCGATGTCGGCGCGATGCTGACCGACTGATTGACATGAAGAAGATCGATCCGACCGCGCGAATTGAGGACGGCGCCGTGATCGGCGACGGCACCACGATCGGACCGTATTGCGTGATCGGCGGCAATGCCGTGATCGGTAGTGACTGCACGCTGACCGCGCATGTCACCGTCAGCGGCCACACCACGATCGGCTCCCATTGCACGATCTCGCCCTTTGCCGCGCTCGGCGGTCCGCCGCAGGATCTGAGCTACAAGGGCGAGCCGACGCGGCTCGAAATCGGCAATGGCTGCACCATCCGCGAGGGCGTGACGATGAATGTCGGCACGGTCAAGGGCGGCGGGCTCACGCGCGTCGGCGACCGCGGCTATTTCATGAACAACAGCCATGTCGGCCATGACTGCATGGTAGGCAATGACGTGATCTTTGCGACCTCGGCGACGCTCGGCGGTCACTGCGAGATCGGCGATTTCGTCTATATCGGCGGGCTGTCGGCTGTGCACCAGCTGACGCGGATCGGGCCGCAGGTGATGGTCGGTGGCGTTTGCGGCGTGCGCGGCGACATCATTCCGTTTGGCCTGGCCAACGGCCAGTATGCCGTGCTCGAGGGCCTCAACCTCATTGGCATGAAGCGCCGGAAATTCACCAAGCAGCGCCTCGCCATCGTGCGCGCCTTCTATCAAAAGCTGTTTCACGGGCCCGGCATCTTTGCCGAGCGTCTTGAGGCGGTCCAGCCGATGGCTGCGGAAGATCCGGCGATCGCCGAGATCCTGACCTTCATCGCCGAAGCCAAGCACCGCGCGCTTTGTCTTCCGGCCGTCAGCGGCAATCCGCAGCACTGAACAAGGGCAGCCGCAGGCCATGACATCAGCGGCTAAAAAGCTCTCTTCGCCGGTCGGCGTGATCGCGGGTGGCGGCGCGATGCCGTTTGCGGTTGCTGACTCTCTCGCCTCGCGCGGCATCGCGGCGGTGATCCTCGCGTTGAAGGGCGCTTGCGATCCGGCTGGGGTCGCGCGTTTCCGGCATCACTGGATTTCCATCGGCCAGGTCGGCAAGGCGACAAAGCTGCTTCGCAGCGAAGGATGCCGCGAGCTGATTTTCATCGGCAGCCTGGCGCGCCCGTCGCTGTCGGAGATCCGGCTCGATTGGGGTGCGCTGCGCGTGATGGGCGACGTCGTCGCGGCCTTCCGCGGCGGCGACAATCACCTGTTGTCGAGCATCGGCCGCATCTTCGAGCAAGACGGCTTTCGCATGATCGGCGTCACGGATGCCGCGCCTGACCTCCTGATGCCGACGGGGTGCATCACCCGCGCATCGCCTGACGAGGCCGCCACGGCGGATATCGCGCGGGGCAGGGAGGTGCTGGCCGCGCTTGGCCCGTTCGACATCGGCCAGGCGGCGGTGGTGATTGACGGTCATGTTGTGGCGGTTGAGGACATCGAGGGCACTGACGGCCTGCTCGCGCGCGTCGCGCGCTTGCGCAGGGAGGGGCGGTTTCGCGCCAAGGCCGGCCGCGGCGTGCTGGTGAAGATGCCAAAGAGCGACCAGGATTTGCGTTACGACTTGCCCACGGTTGGTCCGCGGACCGTCGATGGGGGGGCGGCAGCCGGGCTCGCCGGCATTGCGGTCGCCGCCGGCAACACCATTGCCGCCGAGCCGCAGGCCATGATCGAGGCCGCCGACAAATGCGGCCTGTTCGTCACGGGCGTACCGGCATGACGACCGCGCGCACGGGCCCGGGCGTTTCCCGGAAGATTTTCCTGATTGCGACGGAAGAATCCGGCGACCGGCTCGGCGCCAATCTGATGAAGGTGTTGCGCCAGCGCCTCGGCGGGGCGGTGCAGTTCGAGGGCGTCGGTGGCCGCGCCATGGCGATCGAAGGGCTGGCCTCGCGCTTTCCGATCGAGGAACTGTCCATCATCGGCTTTGCCGCTGTCATCAAGAACCTGCCGGCGATCCTGCGGCGCATCCGCGAAACCGCGGATGCCGTCATCGCGGCGGCGCCCGACATCCTCGTCATCATCGACAGCCCCGATTTCACCCACCGCGTCGCCAAACGCGTGCGGGCAGCCGCACCGCATATCCCGATCGTCGACTATGTCTCGCCGACGGTGTGGGCGTGGCGGCCGGGCCGGGCGCGCGCCATGAAGCCCTATATCGATCATGTGCTGGCGCTGCTGCCGTTCGAGCCGGCCGCCTATGAAGAGCTGCACGGGCCGCCCTGCAGCTATGTCGGCCATTCCCTGACCGAGCAGATCGCCCAGCTTCGCCCTGACGCCGCCGAGCAGAAGCGGCGCGACGAAAAACCGCCGGTGCTGCTGGTGCTGCCCGGCAGCCGGCGCAGCGAGATCCGCCGCCACATGACGGCGTTTGGCATGACGTTGACCAAGCTGCAGGCCGCAGGCGTCGCCTTCGAGGCGGTGCTGCCGACCATGCCGCATCTGGAGGAGGCGGTGACCGCGGCGCTGAAATACTGGAAGGTGCAGCCGCGCGTCGTGATCGGCGAGACGGAAAAGCGCGCGGCGTTCCGCATCGCGCATGCCGCGCTCGCCAAATCGGGCACGGTGACGCTGGAGCTCGCGCTTTCGGGCGTGCCGATGGTCGCGGCCTACCAGACCGGCGCGCTGGAAGCGTTCGTGGTGCGGCGGGCGCTCCGGCTCAACACCGTGATCCTGGCCAATATTGTGCTCGGCGAAAACGTCGTGCCGGAGTTTTTGCAGAATAATGTCCGCTCGGAGGTGCTGACGCCGGCGCTGCGCGATGTGCTTGCCGACACGCCGCTGCGCCGCCGCCAGGTCGAAGCCTTCGCCCGCATCGATTCCATCATGTCGACCGGCAACCAGCCGCCAAGCGTCCGCGCCGCCGACATCGTGCTGGCGACGATGCGCAAGGCGCGCGCGCCAGCTTAGCCTTCCGGGCGCTTGCCCTCCGGCCATTCCGGCAACGGGTCTTTCGGGTCGTACCAGGATGCAGCGTCCGACCGCCAGATGTGCACGCGCGGCCTTGCCTCGATCGCGGTGTCCAGGCATCCCATCCGTAGCAGGATCGTGCCGGTCGCAGGGCGCTCGGCGACGATATGCGAGCCGCATTGGCTGCAGAAATAGCGCGTCTTTCCCGGCGATGATTCAAAGCCTTTGAGAAGCGCTTCGCCCTTGATCCAGCGGAAACGGTCGCGCGGCACTTGGGTCACGGTCGAGAAGGCGGAGCCGTGGGTCTTCCGGCATGTCGCGCAATGGCAATGCACGATCGGACCGGGTTCGGCGTCCACCTCATAGGCGATACGTCCGCACAGGCAGCTGCCAGCGAGCACTGATGCCTCCCCAAACAAAAATCCCGCCCAGGATATGCGATCCGGGGCGGGATGTTGAAACTTGCCGAACCGGCGCTTACTTCCGCTTGTCCATCATGACGTATTCGCGGCGGGCGACGCCGGTGTAGAGCTGGCGCGGACGGCCGATCTTCTGGTGCGGGTCCTCGATCATCTCGCTCCACTGGCTGATCCAGCCGACGGTGCGGGCAACCGCGAACAGCACGGTGAACATCGAGGTCGGGAAACCCATCGCCTTCAGCGTGATGCCCGAATAGAAGTCGACGTTCGGATAAAGCTTGCGGTCGATGAAGTACTGGTCGTGGAGCGCGATCTTTTCCAGCTCCAGCGCGACCTTCAGCATCGGGTCGTCGCCGTGGCCGGTCTCCTTCAGCACCGCGTGACACATCTTCTGCATGATCTTGGCGCGCGGATCGTAGTTCTTGTAGACGCGGTGACCAAAGCCCATCAGACGGACTTCGCTGCTCTTGTCCTTCACTTTCTTGATGAAGTCCGGAATTTTGTCGACCGTGCCGATTTCGGACAGCATCGCCAGCGCCGCTTCGTTGGCGCCGCCATGCGCCGGGCCCCACAGGCAGGCGATGCCGGCGGCGATGCAGGCGAACGGGTTGGCGCCGGAGGAGCCGGCGATGCGCACCGTCGAGGTCGAGGCGTTCTGCTCGTGGTCGGCGTGCAGGATGAAGATCTTGTCCAGCGCGTCCGCCAGCACCGGATTTATCTTGTACTCCTCGCACGGCACCGCGAAGCACATGTGCAGGAAATTCTCGGCAAAGGACAGCGAGTTCTTCGGATACATGAAGGGCTGGCCGATGGTGTATTTGTAGGCCATCGCCGCCAGTGTCGGGATTTTCGCGATCATCCGCATCGAGGCGATCATGCGCTGCTGCGGATCGTTGATGTCGGTGGAGTCGTGATAGAACGCGGCGAGCGCGCCGACGCAACCGACCATGACGGCCATCGGATGGGCGTCACGGCGGAAACCCTGGAAGAAGCGCGCCATCTGCTCGTGCACCATCGTGTGATGGATCACGCGGTGGTCGAAATCCTTCTTCTGCGCCGGCGTCGGCAGCTCCCCATAGAGCAGCAGGTAGCAGGTCTCCAGGAAGTCGCCGTGCTCGGCGAGCTGCTCGATCGGGTAGCCGCGGTATTCCAGAACGCCGGCGTCGCCGTCGATATAGGTGATCTTGGACTGGCAGCTTCCAGTCGAGGTGAAGCCGGGGTCGTAGGTGAACATTCCGGCCTGGGCGTAGAGCTTGGCGATGTCGATGACATCGGGCCCGACGGTGCCGCTCAGGATCGGGAAATCGTAGGTCTTGTTGCCGACCGTGAGGGTCGCTGTCTTGTTGCTGGATTTGGCGTCCATCGTCGTGTCCCCGATGAAATCGTTGCAAAAATCGGGCTTGCCGGATGCTTTCTCGAGGGAGAGAGCGAGCAGGGCCAGATCGTCTAGAAGGCGGCCGGAAATGGGTATCGTATTGCCCTGTGCGCTGCAAGATGGACACAGGTAGGGGGCCGTCCAGGTCCGCCTAGGCCGCCTGATCGCCCAGCCGGGCAAGGCATTCCTCGCGCCCCAATACCGCCAGCACCTCGAAGATTCCGGGCGAGGTCGTGCGCCCCGTCAGCGCCGCCCGCAAGGGCTGGGCGACCGCCCCAAGCTTGAGGTTATTCTGTTCAGCGAAATTCCGCATCGCGCCTTCGGTGGTCTCCGCGCTCCAGGGCGTAACCTGCGCGAGCTCGGCACGCATTTTAGTGATCAGCGTGCGGGTTTCGTCCGTCAGCAGCGCTTCCGCCTTCGGCTCGATTTCCAGCGGCCGGTCGGCAAAGATGAAATAGGAACCGGCGATCAGCTCGATCAGCGTCTTGGCGCGCTCCTTCAGGCTCGGCATCGCCTGAAGCAGTTGCGCGCGCGTGGTGTCGTTGAGTTTTGCCTTCAGCGCCGCGCCGTCCTCGACGTGGTCGAGCACGTCCTCGAACATCTTCACCAGCGCCTTGTCGTCGGTCTGACGGATGTAGTGGCCGTTGAGGTTTTCCAGCTTGGCGAAGTCGAAGCGCGCCGCCGAGCGGCCGATGCCGGAGAGGTCGAAGGCGTCGATCATTTCCTGCGTCGAAAAAATCTCCTGGTCCCCATGGCTCCAGCCGAGCCGCACCAGATAGTTCCGCAGCGCCGCCGGCAGATAGCCCATGGCGCGGTAGGCTTCGACGCCGAGCGCGCCATGGCGTTTTGACAGTTTTGCGCCGTCGGGACCGTGGATCAGCGGGATGTGCGACATGCTGGGGATGGTCCAGCCCTTCGCGTCGTAGATCTGCTTCTGCCGCGCGGCGTTGATCAGGTGATCGTCGCCGCGGATGACATGGGTGACGCCCATGTCGTGGTCGTCGACCACGACCGCCAGCATGTAGGTCGGCGTGCCGTCGCCGCGCAGCAGCACGAGGTCGTCGAGGTTCTCGTTCTGCCAGACCACGCGGCCCTGCACCTGGTCCTCGATCACGGTCTCGCCGGTCTGCGGCGCCTTCAGGCGGATGGTGGGCTTGATGCCTGATGGCGCCGCGGCTGGATCGCGGTCGCGCCACAGGCCGTCGTAGAGGCGGGTGCGCCCTTCCGCGCGCGCCTTCTCACGCATGGCGGTGAGCTCTTCGGCGGTGGCGTAGCAATGATAGGCCTTGCCCTCGGCGAGCAGCTGCTCGGCGACCTCGCGGTGGCGGGCGGCGCGGCTGAACTGGTAGATGACGTCACCGTCCCAGCCGAGCTCCAGCCATGTCAGCCCGTCCAGAATCGCCGCAATCGCGGCCTCGGTGGAGCGCTCGCGGTCGGTGTCCTCGATCCGCAGCAGCATCTTGCCGCCATGCTTCTTGGCGTAGAGCCAGTTGAACAGCGCGGTACGCGCGCCTCCGATATGGAGGAAGCCGGTCGGCGAGGGAGCGAAGCGGGTAACGATGGAATCGGTCATCAAGGGCGGGTCGTATGCGAAGGCGGCGGTGGTGTATAGCAGGAACCGGGCATAACTAAAGCCCAACTGGTGGGCCATGGGCCGCCGGGAAGGCTTGGCGGGCCGGGGCGAATTTGGCAGAAGGTCCGCCAGAAATCAGGAACTCGTTGATGACGACAGAAACGGTGACGGCCGAGGCAGGGCGCGACTTCATCCGCGACATCATCCAGGCCGACCTCGACTCCAAAGCGCACAGCCGGATCGTGACCCGATTCCCGCCGGAGCCGAACGGCTATTTGCATATCGGCCACGCCAAGTCGATCGCGCTGAATTTCGGCATCGCGCAGGAATTTGCCGGCCAGTGCAACCTGCGCTTCGACGACACCAACCCGACCAAGGAAGAGCAGGAATATATCGATTCCATCCAGGCCGACGTGCACTGGCTCGGCTTCGACTGGGGCCAAAACCTGTTCTTTGCCTCCGACTATTTTGGGCGGCTCTATGACTGGGCGGAAGGCCTGATCAAGGCGGGCTTGGCCTATGTCGACGACCAGTCGCAGGAGGAGATCCGCATCAACCGGGGCACGCTGACCGAGCCCGGCAAGAACTCGCCATTCCGCGACCGTTCGGTGGAGGAGAACCTCGACCTGTTCCGCCGCATGAAGAAAGGCGAATTTCCGAACGGCGCGCGCGTGCTGCGGGCCAAGATCGACATGGCCGCCGGCAACATCAATTTGCGCGACCCCGTGCTCTATCGCATCCTGCATGCGCACCACCCGCGCACCGGCGACACCTGGTGCATCTATCCGAGCTACGACTATGCTCATGGCCAGTCGGACGCGATCGAGGGCATCACCCATTCGATCTGCACGCTGGAATTCGAGGATCACCGCCCGCTCTATGACTGGCTGCTGGACAAGATTCCAGTGCCGTCGAAGCCGCACCAGTACGAGTTCGCGCGGCTGAACCTGACCTACACGCTGCTGTCCAAGCGCGTGCTGACGCAACTGGTGCGCGACGGCCATGTCGCGGGCTGGGACGATCCCCGCATGCCGACCATCGCCGGTCTGAAGCGGCGGGGCGTGCCACCGGCGGCGATCCGCGACTTCGTCAAGCGCATTGGCGTTGCGAAAGCCAACAGCGTGGTCGATGTCGGCATGCTCGAATTCTGCATCCGCGAGCATCTCAATAAATCCGCGCTACGCCGCATGGCCGTGCTGCGGCCGCTAAAGGTAGTAATCGAGAACTATCCGGAAGGCCAGGTCGAGGAACTGGAAGCCGTCAACCATCCCGACGATCCCTCAGCCGGCACGCGCAAGATCAAATTCGGCCGCGAGCTCTATATCGAGCAGGACGACTTCATGGAGAACCCGCCGAAGAAATTCTTCCGGCTCTCTCCGGGCAACGAGGTGCGCCTGCGCTACGCCTACTTCATCAAATGCCGCGAGGCGATCAAGAATGCCTCAGGCGACATCGTCGAGCTGCGCTGCACCTACGATCCCGCCACGAAAGGCGGCAACGCCCCCGACGGCCGCAAGGTCAAGGCCACCATGCACTGGCTTTCCGCGCAGGATTCCATTCCGGCGGAAATCCGCATCTACAACCAGCTGTTCTCCAAGCCGAGCCCGGACGCGAGCAATTTTGCTGCCGACCTCAACCCGCAGTCGCTGGAAATCCTGAAGGACGCGCGCATCGAGCCCGCGATTGCCACCAGCAACTCGCCCGAGCCGATGCAGTTCGAGCGCCAGGGCTATTTCGCCCGCGACCCGGACTCCACCGCGGACCGTCCGGTGTTCAACCGGACCATCGGGCTGCGCGATACCTTTGCGAAAGAAGTCGGCGGGAAAGGATGAGATGGCGAGCGCGGCTGCAGCGGAGCAGCCCACGTTCTCCTCTGAATTCTCCATCCGTTCCGCTTTCTGCATATTTCGCCTTCCGGTAGCCTTGCGGTGCTGACGGGATCACAGGGTGTTGCGTGGCCGAGCAGGGTGAGACGCCGGGCGGGAGGCGGGGCTATGCCGGGACGTGGCCGCCGCGTGCGGCTGCCGCGCAGGCCGGCGGCTATGCGCCGTCGGATTTCCGGGCGTGGTCGTCGCTTGTCGAGACGTTGCGCGGCTGGGCGCGGGCGGAGGCGGGTGCCGGGCGATTGCTGCCGTGGGTACCGGTGGCGTTCGGCACGGGGATCGCCTTTTACTTCGCCGCCGACAATGAGCCGGTTCTCGCGGCCGCCGCGGTCATTGCCATCGCGCTCTGTGCGGCGGCGTTCCTGTTGCGGCGGCACAGGGTCTTTCCCGTTGCGGTGATGCTTGCGGCCGCGGCGGCGGGCTTTGCCACCGCGACCTGGAAAACGGCGCGGGTGGCGCATGGCGTGCTGGCGCGGCCGATCTATTCGGTGGCGCTGACGGGGTTTGTCGAGACGCGTGACATCCGCGAGCGCACCGATCGATTTGTGCTGCGCGTGCTTTCCATGGAGAGCCCGCGCGGCCAGGCAAAACTGGAACGGGTGCGGCTGTCGGTGAAGAAGGGGACGGCGCCCGTGGTCGGCAGCTTTGTCGAATTGAAGGCGCGGCTGCAGCCGCCGATGTCGCCGAGCCGGCCGGGCAGCTACGACTTCGGCCGCGACATGTATTTTCAGCGCATCGGCGCCTCCGGCTTCGTGATGGGGTCGATCAAGGCGGCCGATCCGCCCGACAGCGGCGGCATCGCGTTGCGATACGCCGCCTTCATGCAGGGCCTGCGCGATGCCATCGACGCGCGCATCCGCAATGTGCTCGAGGGCGACAAGCGCGCCATTGCCACCGCGCTGCTGACAGGGCGGCGCGATGCCATCTCCGAGCCGGTCAACGATGCGATGTTCATCTCCGGCCTCGGCCATGTGCTGTCGATCTCCGGCTATCACATGGCCGTGGTCGCGGGCGTGGTATTCTTTGCGATCCGCGCGCTACTCGCGCTTGTCCCCGCGCTCACCGTGTCGTTCCCGATCAAGAAATGGTCGGCCGCGGGAGCGCTGCTCGCGGCCGCGTTCTATCTGCTGCTGTCGGGCGCGGAGGTCGCCACGCAACGATCTTTCTTCATGACGGCGGTGGTGCTGATCGCGGTCATGGTCGACCGCCGCGCCATTACCTTCCGCACGCTGGCGGTAGCCGCGCTGATTGTGCTCGCGATCGCACCGGAAGCGCTGGTGCATCCGAGTTTCCAGATGTCGTTTGCGGCCACCCTCGGCCTGGTGGCGTTGGTGCAGCTCGGCATGCCCCAGCTGTTTGCCGCGCCCGACAATTCCACGACGGCCCGGGTGGCGCTGTGGGGCGGGCGCGAATTCGTCATGCTGCTGCTCGCCTCGCTGGTGGCGGGGCTCGCCACCACGCCCTATGCGGCGTTCCATTTCCATCGCGTCACGCCCTATGGCGTGCTGGCCAATCTCGCGGCCATGCCGGTGGTCTCGGCGCTGGTGATGCCGTCGGGCCTGCTTGGCCTCGCCGCCATGCCGTTCGGCTTCGACGGCTTCTTCTGGTGGCTGATGGGCGTTGGCATCGACTGGATGATGGTGGTCGCGCAATGGGTGGCAAGGCTGCCCGGCGCGGTCGGCCGCATGGCGGCGTTCGGCGTGGGCCCGCTTGTTGTGGCCAGTCTCGGCATCATCCTGATGGGGCTGTTGCGCACGCCGCTGCGCTGGAGCGGGGCCGGGGTGCTGGCGCTTGCGATTGTCTGGGCGGCCGCCGCACCGCGGCCGGATATCCTGATCTCGGGCGATGGCCGCAATGTCGCGGTGCGCGGCAAGGATGGTCGGCTGCATCTGATGAAGGGCGGCAAGGATGTCTTCGCCGTCAAGGAATGGCTGGCGGCCGACGCGGACGCGCGCACGCCCGCTGATGGCTCGCTCGCCGATGCCGTGTCATGCGATGCGGCGGGCTGCGTGACGCAAGGCGCGGCCGGCGCCTTTGTGGCGCTGAGCCTGCGGCCGGAAGCCATCGCTGATGATTGCGAACGTGCTGCGGTCATCATCACCACGAGGCAGGTGCCCGCCGGCTGCCGCGCCTCGGTGATCGATGCCGAGCGCCTGCGCCGCCAGGGCGCGCTCTCGCTGCGCGCAACTCGGGAGGGATTTGCCGTCGATGCCGTCAAGCCGCGCGGCGTCGACCGACCTTGGTCGCCGTCCGCAGGCGGCGAGTCCAACGAGGTTGATACCGCCATCGTGTCGCGCCCGGCCCGGCAGGGCGTGGACGCGACACCTTCAGAGTCCGACTGGCAGTCGGAAGACTGATGCCTCAGGCAACCGCGTCGCGGATCTGCTGGGCGGTCTTCTCGGCTTCCGGCAGCTTCTCCTTCACCGGGAGCTGCAGCACGGTCACGCGCTGGCCTTCGCACAGCTGCGTCACCAGCACGAATGTCCCGTCGGGGAATTCGATCGCATCATGGTGACGATCGGGAATATGCGGATCGACCATGCCGAACACGCCGACGCGGAAATCCAGCGTTTTCGGCCAGATCCAGCGGTTGTCGAAGCGGACATTCTCCTCGAAGGCGAGTTCAGTTCCCGGCAGCATGCAGACCGCGGTATTCGGATCGCTTTCTGAAGCGAAGCCGCGGGTGGAGGTGCCGCGGAAGTTCGTGGTGATCACGGTCTCGCCGACCTCGGCCGGCCGCGATGCCACGGCGCGTAAGCTATAGTCGCACATCGGATTGCTCCTCATTTGAGATAGCCGCCCGAGCCACCGTTGGTTTTGAGCATGACCTTGTCCGAGAACCGGTTACCGCTTTTTCGCTAACGCGGCGCTTCGGGTCGGGATCATGCTCCGGAGGCGCAGGCCTCTCTATCAAAGTGGACGTGTGCGAAAAGTTGCTACGGGTCGTAGGCATTTCTGCGGCCGGCAATAGGCCGCGCGATCACAAGTGCGTTTTGCGATTTCCTCGCAGCGCCGACCGGCCAAATTCAGGCGCACAATGGCTATCCGACCGGAATCGCGACGATTCCGAAAGCAACAGGCGTCCGGGCCGCGCAGGCGGGCCCGGACGATTGAGCTCAGTACTTCCGGTACAGCCCGACCAGCTTGCCCTGGATGCGCACGCGGTTGGGCGGCAGGATGCGAACTTCGTAGGCGGTGTTGGCCGGCTCAAGCGCAATCGAGGCGCCGCGGCGGCGGAAACGTTTCAGCGTCGCTTCCTCCTCGTCGATCAGCGCCACCACGATGTCGCCGGTGTCGGCGGTGTCGTTGCGCTGGATCAGCGCCATGTCGCCATCGAGGATGCCGGCATCGACCATGGAGTCGCCGCGCACCTCGAGCGCATAATGCTCGCCGGAGCCAAGCATGTCCGGCGGCACGCTGATGGTATGGCTGCGGGTCTGCAGCGCCTCGATCGGCGTACCGGCGGCGATGCGGCCCATGACCGGCACCGCGACGGGGCGTTCGCCGCTGTCTTCTGCGACCGGCGCGCTGCCGCGCTTGCCCAGCGTGCCCTCGATGACGCTCGGCGTGAAACCGCGGCGGCTGTTGCCGGCCGCACCGGCAAGTTCCGGCAGCTTAATCACTTCGATGGCGCGGGCGCGGTTGGGCAGGCGGCGGATGAAGCCGCGCTCCTCCAGCGCCGTGATGAGCCGGTGAATGCCGGACTTCGAGCGCAAATCGAGCGCATCCTTCATCTCGTCGAAGGAGGGCGGAACGCCGGCCTCTTTCAGCCTCTCATTGATGAAACGCAGAAGTTCATACTGTTTGCGCGTAAGCATCGCGAGCAATCCCCAGTTAGTAGCGCACCGTTCGATTCGAAGATTCCGAGACTCGTGCGGTGAGCGATTGAACACTACCGCTCGAAACAAATCATGAACGGACACTATATGTTCGATATGTGTTCCGCAACTACTTAATTTTGGATGAAGACGATGAGCTTTTGTCAGGAAGGGCGAATCGGCGCGTCAATCCGGTAGGCGCAGGATGTCCACAGCCCTGCCTTTTGCGGCCGCCGGCGCAAACGGCGCGCGTATCACTAATCCCTGTGCCGCAGCGAGAAATCCCAGCAGCGAGGAGTCCTGGTGCGACACAGGCGTCGCGATCCATTCGCCGTCGCTGCGCTTCTCCAAACGCGCGCGCAAGTAATCTTCGCGCTGGTCGTTGGCGACAACGTCGCGGCCGAGCAAAGCCGTCTCTCGGACGTGATGGATGTCCGATCGGCCCGATAAAGCGCGAATCAACGGCACCAGGAACAGGTAGGCACAGACATAGGAGGAGACGGGATTGCCGGGTAGCCCGATGACCCGCATGGCGCCGAGCCGCCCATGCATCATCGGCTTGCCCGGTCGCATGGCGATCCGCCAGAACGCGATTTTGACGCCTTCGGCCTCCAGCGAGCGTTTGACCAGGTCATGGTCGCCGACCGAGGCTCCACCTGTCGTGATCAGGATGTCGGCGCCGGAATCCCGCGCGCGGCGGAGGCCGTCGGTGGTGGCGGCGATGGTATCGGCGGCGACGCCGAGGTCGATGGTTTCCGCGCCTTCGGCGTGCGCCAGCGCGCGCAGCGCATAGCCGTTGGAATAGACGATCTGGCCGGGGCCGGGCGTGGTTCCCGGCATCACCAGCTCATCGCCGGTGGCAAGCACCGCCACCTTGGGCCGCCGGCGCACCGGCAGTTCCGGATAGTTCATGGCCGCGGCCAGCGAGAGATCGCGGTCGCTTAGCCGGGTTCCCTTGGCCAGCAGCACGTCGCCCTCGTGGAAGTCAACGCCGGCCGGGCGGATGTGCCGGCCTTTGACGGCGGCCTCCGTGATGGTGATGGTGTCGCCGTTCGCCTCCGTGTCCTCCTGGATGATCACGGCGTCGGCGCCATCGGGGATCACGCCGCCGGTGAAGATGCGCGCCGCTTCGCCTGATCCGACCGTGCGGCCGAACGGCCGCCCCGCCGCGACCTCGCCGATCACTTTTAGCCGCGCCGAAAGATCGGCCGCATCGGCCGCGCGCACGGCATAGCCGTCCATTGCCGACATCGCCTGCGGCGGTTGGGTGCGTTTGGCGGCGACATCGCGCGCCAGCGTACGGTGCCAGGCGGCATCGAGCGGAACGATCTCTTGGCCGAGCGGCTGGGCGCCTTCGAGGACGGCGGCAAGCGCATCGGTCACCGGCATGAGGGCCACGGACAAAACTCCTAGATCCCGAGTGCGGCAAGCGCAGCCGCCACGTCGTCGCTCGATCTGACGTGAACGGCGGTGAGGCCATATGCCCGCGCGCCCGCGATATTGTCCGCGGAATCGTCGAAGAACACAATGCGGGAAGCGGGCGCCCCGATCGCGCTCACGACGTGATGATAGGCCTCAACTTCCGGCTTCCGCAGCCCAATGCTGGAGGAGAGATATATTTCCCGGAAATGGCCGAGCACGTCGGCATAGGTTTTGGAGAAATGCGCGACATGCGGCGGATTGGTGTTGGAGAAGGCGTAGAGCGGCATCTTCGCCGCAGCGCGTGCGAGCAGCGGCGCAATCCCCGGCATCTCGCCGGCAAAGATCGCATTCCATCCTTCCAGGAACTGCGCATCCGAAATGCCGATGCCGAGCGAATGCCGCAAGTTCTGGAAGAACGCGGCATCGTCGATCCTGCCCATCTCGTGATCGCGGAAGCTGTCATTGACGATAAAGCGCGAGGCGAGGTCATCCGCCGCGCAGCCGGCGTGGCCGGCCCAGATCTGCATCACCCGAGCAAAATCGATGTCGAGCACGACGCGGCCGAGATCGAACAGCAGCACGTCGGCGGAGCCGGGGGTGAGGGAGGATGCGGACATGGCGGCGGTGGTGTACGAAAATCGCAGCCGCTGTGCAACGATCCGGAACTTGCCGCTGCCGGCGACGAAGCAAACGTTTGCGACCGAAAGAGGCCACGAGATGACGGCCCCACGATTCTAGAGGAAGCGCCGATGTTCTAATCTAATCCGCCCTACGGAGCCCGCCGGCGCAGCATTCAGATGCGCTCGGATGCGAACCGAACCGTCCATTGCGCGATGGACAGCAACAGGTGGTCGAATATCTCTTGCGCCTGTTCGAGCTGGTGGGGCGTGACCGGCGGACAGCCGGGCCGATTGTAGACGATCATTCTCGTTGTCGACCAGTCCAGCCTCGCCGCCTTGCACGTCACGATAAGCGCGTAAAGCCGGTCGCTCTGCAAGAATGGCTCGATGACCTCGACCTTGACGTCGGCCTTGAACGCGAGCGCTGCCAGTACGCTGACGTAGTCTCCTCCTACCGCAAAGCGATTCACGGCGGAATTGTTGAGCTTGCCCGCGCGATTGAGTGTATCGACTTGGCTCAGGGCCTGCGTATACTCGTGCCTGGGTTTTGCTTTTGCCGGAGCCGCTTCGCCTTTTTCCTGCTTGACAGGTCGAGACGCCGTCAGGAATCGGGCGCGCACCACATCGGTCGCCATCGTCAGCAATTCGCGCAGCAAATTCGCGGGCAAGTCGAGCCGAAGGCCGAGTTTTTCCGTCAGTTTTTCGTCACGTTCAGCGCGTCCGACCAGCGTCGCGTAGCCGCATTCGGAGAACTCTGCGCCCGGGTTATGGGCAAGGGCGTGAGAGACGTTGGCGTCGCCCCGTCGCATCAACGCATCGGTCAGCGCTTCGCTGAGCTTTCTTCTTCCGCAGATGGCCAGCAGGTGCTGCTGGCTGAGTGTCCTGGCGATTTCGATCAGGTCTTTTTCCGACAGCCGGCCCGAGCTCCTCAGAACGGGCGTTGCCACCATCGGGTCGTCATGAAACGCAAGCCTGCGAACGGTCTCGCGAGGCGCCAGTGTGATGTGGGAGAGCGTTTCGCTAAGTTGTGCCAGGGCGACCGTTTCCGTTCGCCCGACCAGGCGAACGAGAACATCATCCAGCAGGCTGATCTGGGATTCCCCGAGGTGATTGATGTTGGACAGGAACAGGTCCATCACCTGGCCCAGCATGCGGTCGCTGCGCTCGGGTGAGCCGCTTTTCACAGCTGCGTCCAGTTGCGTGATCAGCTCGGGTGAAACGGCCGCTACCATGGTGCTCATCCTTTCAGCGCCACGCTTGCGAACGCCTTCACCAGCGGCTTTTCCAGCTTTCCATCCATTTCGCACAGGATCTTGTAGGCGTCCTGCCGCGACATCGGCGGCCTGTAGGGCCTGCGCTCGACGAGCGCGGCGAAGATGTCCGAGATCGTCAGCAACCGCACCAGGTCGGAAATCTCCGGCGCCGTCAGTCCGTCCGGATAGCCGGAGCCATCGAGATATTCGTGATGGTGTCTCACGCCGTCGAGAATCTCCGGGCTCATGTCCGGGATCGGCTTCAACAGTTCATACCCGATAGCCGGATGTCGATTCATGATATCGCGTTCGCTTTGGTCGAGATTGCCCGGCTTGTCGAGAATGGTCAGGGGAATACGCGCCTTGCCGACATCGTGGAGCGTTGCGGCGAGGCCAAGCCGCATGACGTCCGCATCCGAAAATTTGATGCTCATGCCGAAAGCCACCGCGATGCCCGTCACCAGCAGGCAGTGCTGGAACGTCCCCTCGTGGTAGCGGCGCACGTCGTCCAGCCACGCATTCAGACCGTTTCGCTTGATGCCGTTGACGACTTCCAGCGTGGCCTTCTCGGCATCCGCAAGCGTTATCGGCTTGCCCTTGCCGATAGCCGAGAACAGGGAGGAAAAGGATGCCGCACATTTCGCGACCTCGGGCGGCTCATTGGCAAAGCCTGGTCTCATTCGCTGTTGTGCGAGCTCGGCCTGGGCCAGTTTCGCAATGATCTCCCGCGGCCGGGAAACCACCGCGGTAGCGCCGAGCGCGAACGCCTGGGCGATCATGTCGCGCAGGTGGCTCTGAACGACAAACAGCTTTTCGGTAATGCCCTGCAGATCGCGCAAGATCGCTTTGAGCTGGGCTACGGGACCCGCTATTCGCAGGTCGGCGTCGACCACCAACACGCCGTTTGAAAGCGCCTGCCGGCCGACAACTCCCAGCACATGGGACTCGACGGCATGTTGCGGCTCCAGCATCGCGCGGATGGCTGGCACCTTGTTCGGCGTGTCAGTGACGAAATGAACCAGCATTTCCTGCCAATCAAGAATGCCATTGCAAAAGTCTTTCCGCGCACCCGGGCAACGGCGATCAAAAACACTTAAGTGACTGAAGGTTACGGAGGGTTCCCTAACGCGGAGTGAACTGTTTTTCCGCAATTCTACGGGGTGGGCGCGGCGCCCGATCGCCCGATTCTATGCAACCAGAACTATGCGGCAGATTCCTCGCTCAACTCGAAATCGACGGCCCCACGCAATCGCCGCAGTGAAAGACAAGGCATTCCGGCAACCGCAATCCCGTTCAATAGGCCTGACCGCTGGTCAGGTAGGCAGGAGGCCTATTTCGAATTCCGAAGTGACCCGATGCCGCGCACGACATGGGCCCACCGCTGCACGACTGGTTTCGGCGAATGGCAAGCGGATGGACGCTCTATTTCATGATCCGCTGTTCCGCCGCGCCGGTGACGGCCTATGAGCTCGCGACGTTGTTTGCGCTGCCCGAAGCGGTTTGGGCGGCCATGTCTGCGGTGATCGTCTCGCAGGACCGGCTGTGCGACACGATATCATCGTTTGCCCGGCGCGTTGTCGGGACGCCGATCGGCATCGGCGTCACCGTTGCGGTGAGCGCCATCGCCTCGCGCGCGCCTGCCGGTGCGGCCCCGCAGATGGCGTCTCGGTGGCGATCTGCGCGCTTGTCGCCCACAGCTTTCCGCAGTTTCGGGTGGCGATGTGGACCTGCCTGATCGTTGTTCTGCACGAGGATCCGGCGGTGCCGATCGCCTCGAGGGGCCTGATCCGGGCCGGCGAGGTCTTGCTTGGTGCCGCCACCGGATACGCATTTCATCGCGCGTCCGAACTCGGGATCGCTGCGCTGGAAAACGTCAGCCCCGCATGGCGCTTGGCGCTGGCGCGGCCGGCGCAGCCGCACGCGAGTCACCCCAGCGAAGGCAACGATTGAACTCCCCGCAGCTTCGGCTTAATCGAATTCGACCAAGCTGCCGGCAGGGAACCTTTCCTGTCACACGGCGTTAATACGCATGACTTATCACAATCGAACGAAGCCGGCCGCCTCCAGCGTGGAGCGGGAGGCAAGGCTCGAGAAGCGACGCATCGAAGCCGAACAGGCGATGAAGGAACATGTGGAGGCTGAGGCCGCCTTCCGCGCAAACTATGAGCGGTTGAAGGCGGAGCGCCTCGCCAGAGAAGCAAAGAAGTAGAAGAAACTAGTCGAGAAGCGTAGCGAGGGCGGATGTACCCCTCGTGAAGGTGAAGGCCTCCGGCGTAACTGCGGAGGCCTTTTGCTTGGCGGCCGCAATTTACGGAACGTGCGCAACCGCGCTCAGCCGTCATTGCGAGCGAAGCGAAGCAGTCCAGAGTGGCGGGCGTGGCTCCGGATTGCTTCGTCGCTATCGCTCCTCGCAATGACAGCCGTGGCAGGGAGCTCCCCTTTACGAAACCTTCGCCGCCTTGCGCTTGCTGCCGCGCGCTGCCGGCCGCGCGCGATGCGCAACCAGCATTTCCCGGATTGCTTCCGCCGGTTTGGGCGCGCTGAACAGGTAGCCCTGCATCTCCGAGCAGCCGAGCTCGCGCAACATGCGCTGCTGCTCGGCGGTCTCGACGCCTTCGGCCGTAGTCGTCATGTGGCGCTCGGCGGCGATGTTGACCACGGCACGGACGATGCCGGCCGAGCCGTCGGGCTCGGCGATATCGGTGATGAAGCAGCGGTCGATCTTGATCTTGTCGAAGGGGAAACGCTTCAGGTAGCTCAGCGAGGAATAGCCGGTGCCGAAATCGTCGAGCGCAATGCGCGCGCCGATGCTGCGCAGCTGGTGCAGGATGGCGAGCGCCGTGTCGTCGTCGCGGATCAGCACGGCCTCGGTGATCTCGAGCTCCAGCCGGCCCGCGGGCAGGCCGCTGGCCGCGAGCGCCGCAATCACCTTCAGCGCCAGCGTGCCGCTCTTGAACTGAACCGGCGAAACGTTGACCGCCAGCTTGACTTGGTCGGGCCATTGCGCCGCTTCCGTGCAGGCGGTGGCCAGCACCCATTCGCCGAGCTGATTGATCAGGCCGCTCTCTTCCGCGATCGGCACGAATTCGGCCGGCGAGATCAGGCCGCGCTCGGGATGGCGCCAGCGCACCAGCGCCTCGCAGCCGGTGATCGTGCCGTCCTCGAGGCTCAGACACGGCTGGTAGTAGACCTCGAAGCCGCCGTCGGCGATGGCCTGCCGCAGATCGGTTTCCAGTTGCCGGCGGGCGCGGACCTGGGCGTCCATCACGGGCTCGAAGAAGCGATGGGTGCGCCGGCCGGCGGCCTTCGCGGCATACATCGCCAGGTCCGCATTCTTCAGGATCTGGTCGAAATCGCCGCCGTCCTGCGGCGCCAGCGCAATGCCGATCGAGGCGTCCGTCGTCACCTGGTGGCCAAGGCACTCATAGGGCTCACGGATCGCGTCGTAGATGCGCCCGACGAGATTGTTGACGTCATCCTGGCCACGCACGCCGGTCTGCACGATAGCGAATTCGTCGCCGCCGAGGCGCGCGACGAAATCGGTCTCGCGGACGCAGGTGCGCAGACTTTGCGCCACCGATTTCAGGAGCTCGTCGCCGATAAGATGGCCAAGCGAGTCATTGACGCTCTTGAATTCATCGATGTCGATATAGAGCACGGCGACTTGCCGGTCGGGCTTGGCATGCGGCAGCTCCTGCTTGACCTGCTCGTGGAACAGCGCGCGGTTCGGCAGGTCGGTGAGCGCGTCGTAATGGGCGAGGTGGGCGATGCGCTCCTCGACCTGGCGGCGCTCGGTGATGTCTTCATGGGTGGCGACCCAGCCGCCGTCGGCGAGCGGCTCGTTGACCACCTGGATCGTCCGTCCGTCAGGCGTATCAATCACCATCGCATTGCGGGTGCCGATATCGCGCAGTACTCGGTCGACATAAAGCTCGACATTGCCGGTGAACGAGCCGGTTGCCTTGCGGTGGGCGACGACTTCGCGAAAACTGCAGCCGGGCTTGATGATGTCGGGCGACAGACCGTACATCTCGATGTAGCGCTGGTTGCAGATCACCAGGCGCTGCGAGGAGTCGAACAGCAGCAGGCCCTGCGTCATGTGATTGACGGCGGTGTCGAGGCGCCGCTTCTCCAGGGTGAGGCGGAGCTGCTGCTGGCTGTGCTGCTGCGAGAGCTTGCGCACGACGAGGACCAGCAGCATGCCGATGGCGAGCACCGAGGCGCCGGCCACTGTCACCAGCATCGCGATCTGCTCGCGCCAGTCGGCAAGCGCGGCCTTCGTGGTGGTGCTGGCAACGATGACCATCGGAAAGGCGGTCAAGGCGCGCGAGGCGATCAGCCGGTCCTTGCCATCAAGCGGGCTGGTCAGGCGCGTGCTGGTCGCAGGCAGTTCGAACACCTGTTGCTGGACGGCGGGACCGCGCTTGAAATTCTTGCCGACGATCTCGGGGATATGCGGATGGCGGGCGAGCAGGGTGCCGTCGCGATGGTGGATGGCGATTGCCGAATCCGGCCCGAGCGCGGCAGTTGCGAAGAACTTTTCGAAATTGGCGGATTCAATGCCGCGGCCGATGGCGCCGATGAACTCGCCGTTCGCACCGGTCACCTTGCGGGCGATCACCGTGGTCCAGACTCCGGTGATGCGGCTGAACACCGGCTCGATCAGCACTTCCGGTGCGTCCGGATCGGATTTGAAGGTCTTGAAATAGGGGCGATCGGCCACGTTGACCGGCGGGGTCGGCCATGCCGCCGACGTATTGATCATCCGGCCTTCGGCGTCGAACAGGTGCAGGCCGCCGACATAGGACAGCGCGCTCATCTTCGAGGTGAGCATGCGATGGGTCGCCTCGGTCGACATCTGGCGCTTGTAGGCATCAGCCGTCGTGATGCCGCTGGCGCGGATGGTATCGAGCACGTCCTTCTGCACGACCTCGAAATCCGCGAGCTGCTGGTCGAAGTGGCGCGCCAGCAGCAGCACGGTGTTTTCCAGCTCGCGCGCGGCATTGTGCAAAGCGCGCTCGCGGAAATTCTCGGCCATCAATGTCGCACCGACCGCAATCGCCGCGATCAGAAGGATGCCGCCGAGCACAAGCCAGCGGATCGGGCCGCCGCGAAAGGCGGAGCTGAGGCTGACCGGTGCGGTCGTGTTCTTGTTCATGTTTTTCAGTCGCCGCCGCGAAAGAATTTTCCGATGAGGGATTTCGCAACCCCCGGCCCATCACATCGGTATCGCAGCGACGTGGAGTTGCGGTTAGGAAGTCTGGTTAATGAAGTGTGAGCGATGTCGGCAGGAAAGCAGAAAATGCCGAGCGAATTGATCGCAAACCGGAATCAATTGCCGGGCTTCGATCCGGGAAGGCGCGGCTTAACCATCTAACTGATTGGAACCGCTCGGCTAGCAACTGGCACAACAGTTGCGAGACCAATGCGATTAGAATATGCGCAAAGGGAGTACGCCGATATGAAAATCCTGAAGCAATTTCTCGCCGACGAGTCCGGCGCCACCGCAATCGAATACGGCCTGATCGCCGCGGGCATTTCGCTCGCGATCATCGCGGTCGTGAACGGGCTCGGCACCAGGCTCAACACCAAGTTCACGTCGATCAACTCGTCGCTGAAGTGAGAGCGCACCGATGCTCGGGCCGGCGCGAGCCGCCGGCCGCCGAGTGGTGCGTATGAGAGGCGCTATTGCGTTCGTGCCGCCCGCCGCGAGCGCGCCCTTGGCGTGACGACGCCGACGGTCGGGCCAGCCGCCGGCACGCCGGCGCCATAGGCATAGCTGCCCTGGTAGTAGCCGCCGTTGGTATAGGGATTGCCCGGCCCCTTGTTCTGGCAATTGGCGTTTGGATAAAAGAACGCGCAATAGCCGGGTTCCGAGATCACCTGCTGCGCCATCGCAGGGATGCTGATCACGGACAAAATGGCGGCCAACGCCAACGGCTTGCCAACTGACATTGCATCCTCCGTCTGAAGCTGATGGAAGGAAAACACCGCGCACGGCGGTTCAGTCCCTTACCATTCGGTCACACCAGCGTGAAAGTACCCACTCAGGCGCCGGCGCGATAGTGCCCGGACTTGCCGCCCTGCTTCTCGACGAGGTGGATGGCTTCGATCCGGATGCCACGTTCGACCGCCTTCACCATGTCGTAGATGGTCAGGCATGCAACCGACACCGCCGTGAGCGCCTCCATCTCGACCCCGGTCGGGCCGGTGACCTTGACGGTGGCGCGCACGATGCATCCTGGCAGTTTTGCGTCGGGCGCGATGTCGAGCTCGACCTTCGACAGCGCCAGCGGATGGCAGAGCGGAATCAGCTCGGAGGTGCGTTTTGCGGCCATGATGCCGGCGATGCGCGCCGTCCCCAGCACGTCGCCCTTCTTGGCGTTGCCGGAGACGATCAGTTCCAACGTCGCCTTGCTCATCACCACGCGGCCTTCGGCCACCGCAACACGCTCGGTCGCAGGTTTTACCGAGACGTCGACCATCCGCGCTTCGCCCCTGCTGTCGATATGGGTGAGGGCGCCGGTCTTGGACGGTTGCTTGGGCATCGCGTCAGCGCGTTCCGGTGGCGCGAGGCGCTTCACTGCGCGCCAGCAGCGCGCGCGTTGCGGCAGTGACATCGGCCTGACGCATCAGGCTTTCGCCGACCAGGAAGGTCGACATGCCGACGCGCGAAAGCCGCGCAAGGTCGGCCGGCGTGAAGATGCCGCTTTCGCCGACCATCAGCCGGTCGCGCGGGATCAGCGGCGCCAAGGCCTCGCTGGTTTCAAGCGTGGTCTCGAAGGTGCGCAGATTGCGGTTGTTGACG
>Ga0081539_10000249_pt1 | contig 125691 bp, 135 predicted proteins | sample TabmetS4T2R2_FD_71023 | JGI IMG/M metagenome (GOLD analysis project Ga0081539, IMG submission 71023) | Tabebuia heterophylla rhizosphere microbial communities from the University of Puerto Rico - S4T2R2 | ecosystem: Host-associated > Plants > Roots > Rhizosphere ... | reverse complement strand
GTGCGCCGAGAAGGCCTCAGACAAGCGAAAACCGTTGCCGTGGCTTGCGACCAGTTGCCACCGGGTCCGCATGGTAAGGAGGGGGTCGACGGTTCGAGTCCGTCAGAGGGCTTCTCGGAAATACCTGCAAAACGCCCACTTGAGTTGTCGCATTGGGAAACGGCTGTCACGCGCGGGCACTCGCGGGCACTAACTGGCGTTCCCTCGCCAGGCGTACCGGCAGGCGATATTCGGCTTGATCAAGCGGATCCGAACCGACCTGACCCCCTCTGTGCCGCTGAACGTCCCTCCACGGCAACCACGGGACGAACCGTCCCTCCGCTCTCGGGACGCCGAAGCACTACTTGTGGCGGGGTCCGACGTCAGGTAGTGATGACGATCTTCCCGCGAACGTGGCCGTCCCTAAGGTAGCTGATCGCCGCTGGAGCCTCGTCGAGTCGGAACGTCCTGTCGACGACGGGCCTGATCGCGCCGGCTTCGAGCAGCCTCCGCAGCTCTTCCAGGTCTCGGCTGCGCTCCTTTGAGATGAAGAAGCCGAGCTTCTGACGGACGAAGGGCGAGAGCGCGGCCGCCCGCAGTTGCCGCCGGATTCCTAGCCAGTTGCCTGCGTCTTCTGCGCCTATGATCACGAGCGTCCCCCGTGGCGTCAGGGCGCGCCGCAGCTGGGAGAGGGGGCGGTTGCCGGCGATGTCGAGGATCACGTCGTAGCGTTTGCGACCGTCGGCGAATTCCTCTCTGGTGTAGTCGATGACGTGGTCGGCGCCGATCGAGCGCACGAACTCGGTCTTCGCAGTGCTGCCGACGCCGGTGACTTCTGCCCCGTCTGCCTTCGCGATCTGCACTGCGAATGTTCCGACGCCGCCGCCCGCACCGATGATCAACACCCGTTGGCCGGCGCGAACACCTCCATGCTCGCGGACCGCCTGCAGGGCGGCATACCCGGAGATGGGCACCACGGCAGCCTGCTCGAAGCTGACGTTGTCCGGCTTCGACGCGAGACGATCAGCGCGGGCGACGGCGTACTCGGCGAACGAACCCCGGCAGGTTCCGAAGACCTCGTCGCCGGGCCGAAACGAGCCCGCGTTTGCGCCGACCGCCTCGACGCGTCCGGCCACGTCGTAGCCGAGGAACGGGTTCTTCGGCGCACGCACGCCGAAACCCGCCAAGCGCATCACGTACGGCATCCCGGCCATCAGGTGCCAGACGCCCTGGTCGACACCCGCCGCGTGCACGCGCACCAACACTTCACCCTCGCCCGCGACCGGCTTGGCAACTTCCCCGAGTCGCAGAACGTCGAGGGAGCCGTAAGCGTCCCGTACAACCGCTCTCATCGCTGCTCCATCTTGGCGCACCCTAGGCAAGGAGCCAAAACGCTCGGTTTTAGCGACGACCTGAGCGGGCGGATCGGACCACGTCAGCGATGGTTCGGCTGGTGATCGCCGCGAAGCGCTGGTCTTCGAGCAGGGCGGCGTGTGTGGCGCCGTACGCCGTCCGATGGACGCTGTTGGTGGACAGTTGCGCCAGCTCGGCCTCACCGGCGCCCGCGAAGCCGAGGCCGGAATGATCTCAGGCCTCAACTCCACCGGCCATGAGATCGGCGGCACGATCGGCATCGCGCTCTTCTCGACGATCGCGGCCGGCACCGGCGTCCTTGCCGGTCCTCAGGCCGCGGCAGGAATCGCCCACGCCTTCATCGCAGGCGCGGTGCTCGCGAGCGTCGCCGGCCTGGCGGCGCTGGCCGTCCTTCCAAGTGCACGCCACTTCGTGCCGAAGCTGCGCCTGAACCCACTGGCGATGCCGACGCACTGAATCACGCCCCACTATGCGAAAGGCCCCGCCTCAGGTGTCATCGCGCTTCCTCGCCGATTCGGCTGGGGCCACGCGGGAAGCGGACGGGTGGCGAGCCGGTCAGCTCGCCACCCAATCCTGTGGGCATCAGCTCTTCAGGCGGCCCTCTTGCCCTTGCTGACCGTGAGGCCGACCTTCCAGCCGGTCGGACGCGTGGCGCCAGGCTTCGGCTTGGTGGAGATCACTCGGCCCTTCTTCACCTTGGCTGAGAACGCATATGTCACCTTCCCAACCGAGCAGTGCGCCCCCCTGATCGTCCGCTTGGCGGCGCGCAATGTCATGCCCCTCACCTTGGGAACGACGCACAGAGCCGCGAACGTCGCCGTGACGGTGCGATCCGCGCCCATCGTCACGGTGCAGCTACCGGTACCGGAGCAGGCGCCCGCCCAGCCCGTAAAGGAGGATCCGGAGGCGGGGGTGGCGGTGAGCGTGACTGGGACGATCGCGAACTTAGCGGAGCAGGTTGGACCGCAGTTGATCCCGGCCGGGCTCGACGTCACGGAGCCGGAGCCGCTGCCTCTCCTCGCGACCGTCAATGTGCCGCTGACGCGGTAGCGGGCGAGCGCGAAGTCGTAATTCGAGCCGCCGTCACTGTAGCCGGCGGCGACCAGCTTGCCGTCCGGCTGCAGCGCGAGCGCGTTGGCGACGTCGTTGGCCGAGCCAATCGCGGTCGTGACCTTCCCGGTCTCGTTGAAGCGCTTGTCGAGCGAGCCGTCCGTCTTGTAGCGGGCGAGTGCGACGTCGTAGTTGGAGCCGTTCCAGGTGTTACCTGCGGCGAGGAGCCTCCCGTCCGGTTGCGGCGCCAGCGCCCTCGCGCCGTCGTCGAACGAGCCGATCGCGGTCGTCACCTTGCCGCCCGAACCGAAGGTTGAGTCGAGCGTGCCGTCGAGGTCGTAACGGGCGAGCGCGAAGCCGAAGTGCGACTTCGTGCCGTCCCAGCCCTTGCCCGCGGCGACGAGCCTCCCGTCCGGCTGCAGCGCGAGCGCGTAGGCGGTGGCCCAGCCTGAGCCGATGGCGGTCGTGACCACTCCACCCGATCCGAAACCCGAATCGAGGGTGCCGTTCGGGTTGTAGCGGGCGAGCGCGAAGTCATGGTTCGAGCCGTTGTCGCTGTCGCCAGCGGCGACCAGCTTGCCGTCCGGCTGCAGCACTAGCGCGTAGGCGACGTCCCAGCCCGAGCCGATCGCCGTCGTGACCACTCCGCCCGAGCCGAAACCCGAATCGAGCGAGCCGTCGGGGTTGTAGCGGGCGAGCGTGAAGTCGTAGTTCGAGCCGCCGTCACTCCAGCCGGCGGCGACCAGCTTGCCGTCCGGCTGCAGCGCCAGCGCACGGGCGCCGCCGACCGAACCGATCGCGGTCACGACCTTGCCGCCCGAACCGAAGGTTGGGTCGAGCGTGCCGTCGGGGTTGTAACGGGCGAGCGCGAAGCCGAACTGGGAACCGTTAGAGCCGTAGCCGGCGGCGACGACCTTGCCGTCCGGCTGCAGCGCCAGCGCGTAGGCCTCGTCGTCGCTAGGACCGTTTGCGGTCGTGACCTTGCCGCCCGACCCGAAGACTGGGTCGAGCGTGCCGTCGGGGTTGTAGCGGGCAAGGGCGAAGTCGTCGTTGGATCCGTTATTGCTATAGCCGGCGGCGACCAGCTTGCCGTCCGGCTGCAGTGCGAGCACGTCGATGCCCTCGTTGCCCGAGCCAATCGCGGTCGTGACCTTCCCGGCTGCTCCGAAGCTCGGGTCGAGCGCACCCGGCGCCGCCTCCGCGGATTGAATGACCAGGAGAGCCAGCAGAGCGACGAGGGAAATCGAGATTTTCGAGCGGGACATTGCATTTCTCCTTTCGGTTGCTCAGGCGGCAAGCGCCGGCTTGTGTACGGGGGCGGCCGCCAGGTAGGCGAATGGGTGGTTGAAGACGTCGAGCGCCTGGCCGGGCCGAGCTGGGAGCTCGAGGAGCTCACCGCTGCGCAGGTCGAATACGGAGACCGTGATCTCGCCGCTGGCCTCGTCCCAGACGAGCGTGACGTCGATCCCCGCGCTCGAGCGGTGCGCCAGCTCGCGCGTCCTCTGGGTTCTCGTCGGTGTCATTGCTGCCTCCTTCTTGTGCGGATTGAGCGGAGGCTCGACGCAGGTGGGGTGGTCCGTCACCACCCCACCGCTAAGACCACCCCGGGTGGTCCGGTCGGAGGGCGTCGGAATCACGCCTTCTGGGCGAGTTCATGCGCCGGGAGTAAGATCGAGCGATGGGGACAACCGCCGTGACGCGGCCTCCCCCGCCGTCGTTGCCAGGCCATCTGGTCGCGACCAAGCTGCACGTTCCCGAGGTGCGCCCCGGCTCCGTGCCCCGGGCCGAGCTCGTCCGGCGGCTCGCGGCCGCAGACGGGTGCAAGCTGACGCTCGTCTGCGCGCCGGCCGGGTGGGGCAAGACCGTACTCCTCGCTCAGTGGCGGGCCTCCCCCGCGGAGGAGCGGCCCTTCGCCTGGGTCTCGCTCGATCCGAACGACGACGACCCGGTTCGCTTCTGGGCCTACGTGATCGCCGCCCTGCGCACGGTTGAGCCGGAGCTGGGCGTGCAGGCTCTGGCGGCTCTTCCGAGCGCCGGGCCAGCGCTCCTCGACGCCGTCGTCGCGCCCCTGATCACGGAGCTCGACGCGCTACCGGGGCAGTTGGTCTTGGTCCTCGACGACTACCACCTCCTGCGGAACGAGCAGATCCACGCGTCGATGGCCTTCCTCCTTCGCCACCTCCCGCGCGGCTTGCACCTCGCGCTGGCGGGCCGCGCCGACCCGCCGCTGCCGCTCGCGAGCCTCCGGGCTGCAGGCGAGCTGACCGAGATCCGGGCCGCGGAGCTTCGCTTCAGCGACGCGGACGCGGACGCGCTGTTGAACGACTCGCTCGGGCTCGGGCTCGAGCGTCCCGAGGTGGAGCTGCTGCAAGCGAGGACGGAGGGCTGGGCCGCGGGGCTGCAGCTCGCCGCCCTCTCGCTGCGCACCCAGAAGGATCGGCAAGCCTTCCTGAAGGCGTTCGCAGGCGACGACCGTCAGATCGGCGAGTACCTGAACGAGGTGCTCGATGGCCAACCGGCCCGCCTGCGCGAGTTCCTGTTGCGAACGTCGATCCTCGACCGCATGTGCGCAGACCTGTGCGACGCGGTCGTCGGCAAAGGCGACGCGGCGGAGCAGCTCGCCGCCGCGGAGCGGTCGAACCTGTTTCTCGTGCCGCTTGACGCCCGGCGCGAATGGTACCGCTACCACCACCTTTTCAGCGACCTTATTCGGCATGAACTGGATCGGACCGACCCGGCGGTCGTGCCCGAGCTGCACCGGCGGGCAGCGGCATGGCATCGCGAGAAGGGCGAGGTCGAGGACGCCATCGCGCATGCAACGGCGGCCGGGGACTTCGCCGATGCGGGTGAGCTGATAGCTCGCCACTGGCGTCCCACCTTCGCCCTCGGGCAGCGGGAGCGAGTGGCCGCGTGGATCGACGCCCTGCCGCGCGAGGCGGTGCTCGCCGACTCTCGCCTCTGTCTCGCCCGTGGTTGGACGTCTCTCTTCCTCGGCCACCACGCGGAGGGCGAGTGGTGGGCCCGCGCGGCCGAGGCGGGCAGCCTCCCCGGTCCGCTGCCTGACTGGCCCTCGGTGGAAGCCGCCGCCGCGTTGCTGCGCGGCACGTGCGCCTATTTCGCCGGGGACGTTGGCGCCGCGATCGAGCACGGACGACGGGCGATTGCGCTCGATCCCGACGAGACTTCCCCAAGCCGCCCTGTGTCGCGGCTGGTCCTCGCTCTTCCTCTCTACTTTGCAGGCGAGCTGGAGGAGGCCGGGGCACTGCTCGAAAAAGGTTCGTCGAGGCCCCCGGATCCCGGTTGGGCCGACGCGGTCGTGAACGTCTACAGCCGCCTCGCGAGCGTGCGATTCGCTGCGGGAGATTCCGCTCGCGCTGAAGGCGCCGCCGCCGAGGCCGAGCGGCTCGTTGCCGAGCTCGGCCTGGACGAAATGCCGTCGGTGACCTGCGTGAAGATGGCGCGGGCGCAGCTACTCGACCAGCGGGGCGATACGGCGGGAGCCGAGGCGGCGTTGATCCGCGCTGTCGAGCTGGCACGGCGCGGGACGCGCTGGCTCGAGCTCGCGCACGCCCTCCTCCTGCTTGCGCAGCTCAAGCGGCGACGGCGCGATCACGTCGCCGCACGTGAGCTCGCCCGCGAGGCTCGGGCCGTGCTCGACACCTGTCCCGATCCAGGAACACTGCGCGAACTGCTCGATCGCACTGAACGTTCGCTCCAGCTCGCTGCCGTCCCCGCCTCCGCGCCGGTGCTGCCGGCCGATGTCGAGCTGAGCGAGCGGGAGGTGACGATCCTGCGACTCCTTGCGAGCCAGCTCTCGCAACGCGAGATCGGCGCCCAGCTCTTCATCTCCGTGAACACCGTCAAGGGCCATGTGCGCAGCATCTTCCGCAAGCTCGGCGTCGCGGACAGGGCCGCCGCCGTCGCCCGCGGGCGCGAGCTCGGCCTGATCTAACGAACCACCCCGGGTGGTCCCGCCCCCGGGGTGGTGACGGTCCACCCCGGCGACGGCCAGCCTGCGGCTCATGCAACAGCGCAGCCAGCCGAGCCGATACCGGGTCGTCGTCCGCGGTGGCCTGGGCGAGTCGTTCGCCAAGACATTCGGCGAGCTACAGGTCGAATCAGGTGCCGGCGAGTCGTCGCTAACCGGCAGCTTCGCCGACCAGGCGCAGCTCTTCGGGCTCCTCGACCGCCTGCGCGACCTCGGGATCCACATCGTCAGCGTCAACCCGGCCGACTGACGAAGAAGCGAAAGGACCACGCGGCGCTCCCAAGACCTACGAGCTCATCGAGCTCCGCATCGACAGGCATCCCCATCAGAAAGGAGAGCAGCAAATGCACGCGATCGTCAGCAACCGCACAGTAGTTGGAGCGCTCCCGTATCTGGCGACGCTCGTCTCAGCGCTCGTTCTCGCCGGTGCCGCCGTCGCGGGGAACGGCGGCAACTCCGGCAACGCCAAGCTGTGCCACAAGAGCGGCTGGGAAACGCTGATGGACTCCTCCGCACATGCGTTCGCGAGCGAGGACGGCTGCGTCAGCTACGGGGGCCATGACGGCGCGATCTACGCGCTGGCTCGTCTCAACGTGCAGCGGTGCGACACCCAGCCCTTCGACGGGCTCTGCGTCAGCACGAGCGGCTTCGGTCTTGCCCCTACCACCTTCGTCACGACGCCCCTGCTGAAGACCGGCACGCCCGTGACGACGGAGTTCCTCATCGTCCAAGCTGATGGGAAAGTAAACGGTTCGCCGTTCGCTCACTTCGAGGTTCCATGTGTCGAGGGCAACCTCTACTCGGCGACGGCCTCGGGCACCTCGGCCGACTCGCTGAGCACGCCGACCCAGCCTGGGATTGCGATTACGTCGAAAACGGTCGAGCGAACCTCCGCCTGCCCGTAGCCCTGCGGTCGACACTGAAGCTGGAGGGGCCGCCGAGCGCGGCCCCTCCACTCTCCGCCTAGATGGGCTCGTCGAGGCGCAGCACGAGCTCCTCGATCTCGGCAGAACGTGCTCCCGCAAATCCTCGGTCTGTCGCGATCGCGCGGAAGCCGCACTTCTCGAGGACGCGGCGCGGATTCGAGTCATGCGCTACGAGCCCGGCGGCGACGCGGCGGTCCGATTGCCGTTTGGGCGGCTGCACAGCGCCGGCCCGAGCAAACACTCCGACGATGTTGCCGTGGTCGAGTCGGCGCGCGAGCCCGCGCCTCTGCATCGTCGCTGCCGCCCGAGAGTCCGCAGGTCCTCGGGAGCCTCGGTTTAGCAGACGGGGTCGGGTACGAACTCGATCCTGTACGGCTCTCCGCGCTCTCTCAGGTAGCGGTGCAGGCGCACGACGAGCTCGACGTCCTCGCTCGAGGGCTGAACCTCAAGAAGAGCTCTTCGCCGGACAGACAACCCGAGGGAACACTGAGGGAACACCAGCGCGGGCACCCGCGTCCGCGCACGGTTAGTCGCTTCGGCCCGATCCCCTCGGTTTGCGGGGCTTTCGTGGTCGCCGTGACCCGCGTGTGCCCTCCGTTTCCGCCTCGTCGCTCGATGGTAAGGAGGGGGTCGACGGTTCGAGTCCGTCAGAGGGCTTGCCGTAAATGCCTGCAAATATCGCAGTTTGCTTGCCTGGGTAGTAAACGGCTGTCACGCGCGGGCATTCGCGGCCACAAGCGAGATTCCCTCGTGGGCGGATCGGCGCGCTGTATTCGCCCTGTTGAGCGGGTCTAAACCGCAGCTGACCCCCTCTTGGAGCGAGGGACCAAGGAGGGCGTCAGGTGCGACGTGAGCCAACTGATGCGTAGCGAGAAAGGGACGCGATGCCAAGCTTTAGTGGCGCTCGAACTCTCGCCGGGTGAAGAGGGCGCCGGCGGTTTAGCCGGGCGCGTGCGCCGCGCGCGTGATCGCCTCGCTTGAGCGATGAAGCCGCGTTCGGTTGGGCTGAGAGGTCAGTCTGACAAGCCGTGCCACGTACAGGCGTCGCTCGACCTTGGGGCCCCTCGGAAAAGGAGCTGGACAAGGCGTTGGAGAGTGCGTGAGGATGCCCAACGTGAACGACGAGAACCTGACCCAGCGAGCGTTTACCACCGTTCTCAATCACTTCGTGGAGACTGGCCGGGCGCCCCATTACGCCGAGTTGGCGGAAGCACTCGAGATCAGTACCGAGCAGGCTCGCGAGGTGCAACGTGCTGCAGTGGAGGCGGCTCCGCTCGCAAGCTGCTGGCTGGCTCACGACACGGATTACATCGAGTCCTGGGCGCCGTTCAGCAATGTCCCTACCCACTACTTCATCAGCGTCGACGGCATTCAGAAGTGGTACGGGCAATGAGGGATGGAGTCGCTGGCCGTGCGCTGGCTATTCCCCGGGCAAGAGGTTCTTGTCGAGTCGCGATGCCTCGATTGCCGTGGCTCGATAAGGCTACGCATGCGCGACGAGGAGATGCTCGAGATCGATCCTGAGACGGCCGTCGGCTACATGCCTTCACCGTTCGCCGCATCGAGGGTGGGGTCTGCGGCGTTCAACTGAGCTCGGATGAATCTCTTCCGGTCGGAAGAGCACCTCACCCGCTGGCTTCACCACTGGCACGCCGCTGGCGATTACGTGTTGCCGGTCGAAGAGTGGGCCACAGTCTTCAGCGCGCCGACGTTCCAGCGTCGCCTCGAGCCTGATTACCTGGCACGCGCTCCCGAGTATCTCGAGGAGTATCGGCGAGCTCTGCAAGCCGCGGGCAAATCGCTCCCTGCCCCTGACAGAATCCTCTCGACGGTTCTGCTCACGGACATCGTCGACTCCACCCGACATGCTGCCGAGGTCGGCGACTCGGAGTGGCGAGCGCTCATTCGACGCCACGACGATCTGATCCGCGACCAGCTTCAGCACTTTGGAGGCAGGGAGATCGATCGGACGGGAGATGGCTTCCTGTCGGCCTTCCAGAGTCCAGCGCGAGCGATTCAATGCGCGCAGGCGATTGCTGTCGAAATGCACGGTCTCGACTTGCGTGTGCGGGCCGGCGTCCATTCCGGAGAATTCGAGGTTCTGGGCGATCACCTCGGCGGCATCGCGGTTCATATCGGAGCTCGGATCAGCGCTCTCGCCGGTCCTGACGAGGTGCTCGTGTCGCAAACCGTCAGGGATGCCGTCGTCGGCTCAGGAATCGCCTTCGAGGACCGAGGCACCCACGAGCTCAAGGGCGTTCCAGGTCAATGGAGGCTATACGTGGTCGCGTCGTAACCGGTCATTAGGAGCTCGCGCCCAAAGTCGCTCCGTGTCTCGGGGCTGCGGCCTGCCTCAGAAGGTCAGGGCTTTTCCCGCCCAGATCCTCCAATCAGCGAGCTCGTCCATCGTGAAGCGATGCGCGCACCTCATCCGGCCCAGACTGATCCACGCTGCAGGCTAGTACCGAAGCGATGCTGTGACGTCCGCCTCGGGGCGCTCGAGTAGGCGCAACGCATCGAGAGGCGATGAGGATTGCGTTGGCTTGTCCTAGAGTCCTTTCATGAGCTTGCGCGAGTGGGCGCGGAAGGCGGTCGCAAACGCCGCGGCCGTGGGCTCGCTGCCATCAGATACTCCGGAAGAGCAGCTTCGCAGGTCAGCGCTCGTCCTCTCCTCGCTTCTCATGACGCTCCTCTCCTGCATCTGGGTCGCGACGTACGCCGCCCTCGGGCTCTGGGTGTCCGCCCTCATCCCGTTCGTCTACCAGGTCGCCTCACTTGCCGGACTCGTCTTCCTCGCAAGGACGAAGCGCTACGGCCTCTACCGCGCCAACCAGGTGACGATGATGCTCCTCCTGCCCTTCCTCCTTCAGTGGAGCTTGGGTGGCTTCGTTCCCTCGGGTGCCGTCGCGCTCTGGGCATTTACCGCACCGCTGGGTGCGCTCGTCTTCTACGGGCCACGAGGCGCGATTCCCTGGTTCTGTGGATTCCTCGCCCTCGTCCCCCTGTCCGCCGCGATCGACGGTCTTCTTCCCGAGCCCGGCAACGAGATTCCCTCTTGGCTCGTGCTCACGTTCTTCACGCTGAACATCCTGGGTCCGTCGCTCACGACATTCGCCCTGCTCGAGCACTTCGTGCGCTCCCGCGATCGCGCACATCAGCTCCTGGCGGCGGAGCAAGAGCGCTCGGAGACGCTGCTGCTCAGCATTTTCCCGCGCGCGATCGCCGAGCGGCTGAAGCGGTCGAAGGACGTCATCGCCGAGCGGTGCGAGACCGTATCCGTGCTCTTCGCGGACATCGCAGGCTTCACGCCTGCGGCGGAGCGGCTCCCGGCGGAAGAGGTCGTCGTGCTCCTCAATGACATCTTCAGCGCCTTCGACGAGCTCGTTGCCGATTGCGGTCTCGAGAAGATCAAGACGATCGGCGACGGGTACCTCGTCGCGGCCGGGATACCGACGCCGCGCGCAGATCACGCTGAGGCGGCGGCTCGCCTCGCCCTCGCCATGCGACAGAAACTCGGGGAACTGCCGGGTGCACGCGGCCTCAGCCTTCGAGTCGGCATTGACTCCGGGCCGGTCGTCGCAGGTGTCATCGGGCGCACGAAGTTCGGCTACGACCTCTGGGGCGACACCGTGAATACGGCGAGCCGCATGGAGTCGCACGCGCCCGACGGCGCGATCCAGATCACCGATCGAACATACCGCCTGCTCACCGAGGGGTTTGAGTTCGAGCGGCGGACGAGCGTTCCTGTCAAGGGCAAGGGCGAGATGACGACGTACCTTCTGCTGAACGGGCGAGACGGCACGGGAGCTTCGGAAAGGAGCGACGAACCGGCGTCCTCATCGACCTCCGACCTCGTCTCGTCGGACCGGGGCTCGGCGGAAGATGATCCAAGCACCGAAAACACGAGAGCGCTGCCACACCGTCTCCGGAACGCGTGAATACGCTATGCGTATCGTCCCAGCTCCCTGCGAACTCACACGTGGTCGCTCTCCGATGTCACGAACCATGTGCGCTTGACCTGCCTCTTGGGCTGGCGCCTCTCAACTCCAGGCGCCGATGAACTGATTGCAGGACTCGCGGGCGGGTGGATCGTTGATCCCCGCTGCCGCCGAGGACGGTGCTCCAAAAGTGGTGGATCTAGTTTCCGGATTCATGCGCGCAGTTCCAGGGCCACTGGGTGCCAGATTCACGGGGAACACTGAGGGAACACCAACCCGGGCACGCGCGTCCGCGCAGGGTCACTCGTTCTCGGCGGATTCCCTCAGCTTCCGGGATTTCTTTGGTCGACGCGACCCGCGCATGCCCTTGGTTCCCGCCTCTTTGCTCGATGGTAAGGAGGGGGTCGACGGTTCGAGTCCGTCAGAGGGCTTCGAGAAGCCGCTGCAACTAGGCGGGGTTCGTCACTTAAGGCGTCTTCCATGTAAGGCGCCCCGGTCGCACCAGGTCGCACGATCGATGGACCGCGCGCGACCCTTCTTTTACCGGCGTCTGGGCCGTTACCGCTCTTCCCCCGGCGGGGTACAGCACGAAGTACTGGCCCGGCGCAGGGCTCTCCGTGAGGCTATTTCACCCCACGAGTGACTTTTGATGCTGCCTCGTTTACCGTGTAGTCAACGGACGACACGTCCTTAACAAACGGCCTGCTGACAACTGCTGCTACCAAATCAGACTGCATAAAGGCTTCCATGGCTTCTTTGCTCTCCCACAAATAGAAACCACCAAATGTATTCTTCTCCTCGTCCGCCAACCAAACCTTTGAGATGAGCCCGCTGACATCAGCCAGAATAGGAGCATCTGGCTCCACCATTTGTCTTAGATATTCTGCTTGTGAAATATCGTTTAAGTGATACGTAATGATTTGAGCATGCATTTTGACCCTTTCCCGCGCTTGTTGCAGTAGGGCGTGGCCGATAAGACGCAGAACCTATATGAAAAGCGTGCTTCACGCTTGCCTGGCCGGTCCCTCGTCGAGACGCTCCGAAGCCGTCCACTACACGTCGTAACCAATGTCGCCGTTCGTCGGCAGACGAGCGGCGCTCGGGAGGATGGGGGCTTCCTTCGGGTCGCACCAAGGTCGCACGGAGGTGAAAAACGCGGCGACACGCGGCGACCGCCGACAGACGAAAGCCGCACCACTCCGCGCAAACCCGCATGCGTCGGCCCCTCCTCATGTTCATGGTAAGGAGGGGGTCGACGGTTCGAGTCCGTCAGAGGGCTCTGCGACGAAATGCCTGTAAATAGGCATTTCGTGTCGTCTGGTCGTGCAACACGCGGGTACGTAGCGGGTACATCTCTGGTACTCGCGACGTACCGCGACGTCTCGCGACGCCTTTTGACACAACTCGCCCGAAAGGCATCGATCCGCGTCATGGACGAAAGTCCTGCAAACACGCGTCTGCCGTTGTCTCGCTCGGCGAGAAGCTGACCCCTCCTTGCAGGGACGGGGTCACTCGGAGTCCGTACCGGCTCACGAGCGTCGGTCCGAGGGGCTTGAGCTCGCGGATTCGAGTCCCGTCGGCCCGTTCGAGCCCCTGAGGAGCGGCTCCTTCTCCCACGGCCGTGGCTCGCTGTCGGTCAGTGTTGTATGTTCGCGCCGGCGGGCCGAAAGGAGTTCCTGTGGCTGACTACAACGCCGTTCCCGTGAGCAGCGTGCCCGATATGGCAGCTGAGGTTGGCATGGATCCGGACCACTTCGAGATCCGGTTCATGCGAGAGCCTCTTGGCCTCAAGAACTTCGCCGTTACGTACGAGCGCTTCGGTGGTGGCTGGCAGGCGCCTGAGGGGCATCCCCACCGGCGAGGCCACCGCCATAAGGTCCAGGAAGAGGTGTACTTCCTTATCTCGGGTCGGGCGCAGGGGAAGTTCGACGGAGAGGTCGTCGACCTCGAGCCCTGGACCGCCGTTCGAGTTCCGCCTGAGACCGCGAGGTCGTTTCGCGCCGCAGGGGAGGAGGACGCCGTCTTCGTCTCGATAGCGGCTCCTCAGGCCGGCTTCGACGACGTCGAGTTCATCCCGGACTACTGGGGCGATTAGAGCAGCGCTTGCGTGCGGGCGGCGTGCCACTCGAGGCCGAAGACCTCGAATCGCTCCGCCGCCTGCCCGACGAGTGTTTCGTCTTCCCGGACGAGTCCGAGCGCGCGTAGCGCGAAGGGCTCCAGATACGTCGTTGGCCGAAGTGCGGGAGCGGCCTCGCGTTCTACCCGCTCGCGCTTGCCGAGGGCGGCCAACCCGTCCAGGTGCGCGGCCATCGAGCTGAGGTAGAACCAGTTCGAAGCTCGTACGGCCGGCTCCCCGAGCAGCGACTGGGCTGCCGTGAGATCGCCGCGATGGAGTGCGAGCAGCAGGCGCGGCGTGTCGAGGACCGTCCCGTACCCGCTCATCGCTAGCGGTTCGGCCTTCGCCTCGAGTCGCGCAGCCTCGTCGGCGTTGCCAAGATACGCGTGGGCCAGCGCGCACAGGTAGAGCGAACGCGCACTAAGCACGCACGGCGTTGACATGCTTTCCGCGACGCGCGTTTCGATGAGCTCCTGAAGCTCGAGTACCCGTTCCCAGTTGCCAAGGAGCTCCTCGAGCAGGAGAAGAAGGGCGGAGCCGTGCAGGCGGTGATGAGGGGAAAGCGGACGAGCCGCCTCGTCGTGCAGCGTCGCATATCGCCGCGCCTCGTCTAGCTCACCGCACGCGACGGCGGGGTTGATCGCATATGCGTAGACGTACGTAGCGGCATCCGCGTCGCCAAGCTCATGGACGAACGACTCGCGGCGGCTACACCACTCGAGTGCCTCGCCATAGTTGCCGTGGACGAACGCGACCAGATGACGCACGTCGTAGGCGCGCGAGCGCAGTGCTGGATCGCCCAGCCGGTCGGCAATCGCGCTCGCCTCCGCCGCATCGTCTGCGGACTTGTCGTAGTCTGCGTAGCAGCGCGCGATCAAGGCTTTCGCACGGGCCGCTGTGTCCGGCACTGCCAGCTCGAGGGCGCGCTCGATCCAGCCATGCACGAGGTCGGAAGGTGGGGCCGTGCCCCACATGCCGGCCCGGGCCATGGTCTGGAACGCGAGCTCCCCGTAGAGGTCGCCCTTTTTCTCCTCGGTTTCGGCCAGCTCGATTGCCCGCTCCATCGCCTCGGCGAACGCCTTGCCGTCGAAATAGAGGACGTTCGCGTGCGCGATCTCCTCCCAGAGCTCTCGGCGGATACGACGGTCGGGCTCGAGCTCGAGCGCACGCTCGAGCAGGCCCACCGCGTCCTTCATCTCGTACCGCCCGGCGGCGAGCCCGGCGGCGCGGCGGAGCCAGGTGACGGCGCTGTTCCGCAAGCGGACGAGCTCGTGCTTCTCGGCCGGCCAAGCGAGATCCTCGTCCTCGGGCCGCACCGCCTCGGCGTAGTGGTGGGCGAGCTCCGCCGCGTCCTGGTCCGCTCCCCCGCCCGAACGCTCGAGCCAGCCCGCGTAACGGGCGTGAAGACGCGCCCGCCTCGCCGTAGTCAGGCTGCCGTACGCGACGTCGCGCGTCAGAGCATGCACGAACGTGAAACGGACGTCGTCGGCCCGGACGAAGCCGCGCGCCGCGAGCACGTCAAATGCCGGCTCGTCCTCGACCAGCACGCGAACGGGACTCGCGGCGAACGTCCGCCCGATCACCGCCCCGGCCTGGAGCGCGGACTTCTCTCGCGGCGAGAGCAGGTCGATGCGGGCGGCAAGCAGCGCCTGCACGGTGTCGGGAAGCGCAAGGCCGCGCGGAATCTCGTGCCTAACGCCTTGATCGGCGAGCATGCGCAGAAGCTCCTCGACGAAGAACGGATTTCCGCCCGCCCGCTCCGCGACGAACGACCTGACCTCCGGGGCGAATGTGGCCGGAGCGAGCCGGTCGATCATGCGCGCGGCTTCGACGGAGTGCAGTGGCTCGAGCTCGATCGTCTCGCGTTCCCACTCGACGCCCTCGCGCGTCGTTCCGAGCAGGAGTAGCGGCCCGCGTGCGCGGCGTGCCCCGTCGTCGAGGAGCTCGATCAACTCGGGCTCCGCCCAGTGCAGGTCCTCGACGATGACGACGGCGGGGCCGGACGACGTGAGCTGAGCAAGAAGCTCGAGCCAGGCCGCACGAAGCTCCTCGCGCACCGCCAGCGGATGAAGGCCTTCGGGAGTGGGCTGCCCGAGTGTCAGCGCGAGCACAGGCCACCGCTCGAGCAGATCGCCATGCCCTTGGACGATCTCGCCGAGGGGCGCGTACGCGCTCGCCTGCCCGAAGGACAGGCAGCGTCCGAAACCTTCTGTGGGCGGTGGCGATTGCCTCGAGAGCCAGTCGCGGAACTCGCGGACAAGGGTGCTCTTTCCAATTCCGGGCTCCCCCACGATGGCGACTGCGGCCGGCCCGGCGCCGGCAGTGACGCGCGCGAAAACGTCCCGGAGCCTGCTCAGTTCGGACTCGCGCCCGACGAAGCTCGCCTGTGCACTGAACTCCGCCTTCGGGCCCGCCGCGCCGAGGAGTGGACGGCACGAGACACCGCCCGGTTTCCCTTTCGCCTCGACGGTTCCCTCGGGCCCGAAGTCGAAGGCAATGCGCGCTGCAGCGACAGTTCGCCTACCGACAAGGATCTCGCCCGGCTCGGCGGCCTGCTCGAGGCGCGCAGCGACGTTGACCGCGTCGCCGGTGACGAACGAGCTCCCGACGCGAGGCGCCCCGATCACTACGTCGCCGGTGTTGACGCCAATCCGGAGCCGGAGTGCGTTTCCAAAGAGCGAGGTTAGGGTCCGCCGCATCGACAGCGCGGCATGGAGAGCCCGGTCGGCGTGGTCCTCCTGAGCCGCGGGCGCGCCGAAGGCCGCCATCACCGCGTCGCCGATGAACTTCTCGACCGTTCCGCCTGCGCCGGCGATCTCCTCGGCCATCGCATCGTAGAACCGGTTCAGGAGCGCGCGAGTTCGCTCAGCGTCCTGAGAGTCGGCGAGCGCAGTCGAGCCCACGAGGTCCGCGAAGAGTACGGTCGCGACCTTGCGCTCCTCACGTGGGCCCTCGTCGGAGATCGTCGCGCCGCAGCTCGGACAGAACCGCGCTCCCGCCGGTACGGCTTCGCCGCACGAAGTGCAGGATGCCATGTGTGAATTTTCCCACGGTTCGGCGGCCAGTTTGCTTCAGCGCGATCGGTCCGGGTCGGCCCTCTGGCTCGTTCGTTCTCGCTCTCTCGGACTCGCGCGCGCTCAGGCTGTACACGTGCGGCGAGAGCGTTCCCGCGCAACTTACTCATAGCCGGATCTCGATCTCGTGAGGTGTGAGCCTGGGATCGGCGCCAGTCGCTCCCGCCCAAACGTCCGAGTCTCCTGGGCACACGCGCGACCGCACGATGCTATCGCTGATGCGCAAGCGTCTCACGCGGTGTCTGTTTTAAGAACAGACAACGGACCGCGGGTACGAAACGGGTACATGAGCGAGAGCACGCGCGGTCACGGGCGGGCATTGCCGGCAACTGCCCATTGGGCCGATTTGCAGGACAAACGCGCTCACGAATTACCGGGCGTGTACGCCGTTACCGCCTCAGAACAGGGGGTCAGCGATCGCAGCTAGAACCGGCGATTTGCAGGTGTTTTCTGCCGCCGCGCCCTCTTGAGCGGCGCCGTGCGAGATGTGGAGGTCGCACCAAGGTCGCACGCGATCAGGCAGGTAGTGCCGGTTCGCATTCAACGAAGCGCCTGTTGTGCCGCGTCGTCGAACGGCGTGAGTTGGAGCGGCACCAGTTTGCGGATCCGTTCCTCGCGCGCGATCGTCGGATTGCGCAGTCCTTCGACGAGCGGCCGCGCGACCGACGCGCCCACCGGCGTGACGAGGTTGAGCCAGAGCGAGGAGAGATACGGCGTCAGCACCGGGACCTCCACGATCGCCGGTTTCCGGCCAAGCAGGGCAGCGATCCGCTCGATCATCTGCCGGTAGGTCATCACCTCGGGCCCGCCGGTGTCGTACCCCTCGCCGTACGTTGCCTCGTTGCCGCAGACGCCTGCCAGGTAGTGGGCGATGTCCTCGAGCGCGATCGGCTGCGTCGGTGTCGAGACCCAGCTCGGCGTCACCATGACCGGTAGCCGTTTGACCAGGCCGAGGATGGTCTCGAAGGCGGCGCTCCCCTTGCCGATGATCATGGCCGCACGCAGCGTCGTCACCGGGACGCCGGCTGAGGCGAGTCGCTCTCCGGTTTCGCGGCGGCTGCGCAGGTGCGGCGACGCGTCGGGGTCGTCGGCGCCGAGCCCGCCGAGGTAGACGATCTGTCGCACGCCTGCGCTCGTGGCCTCGTGCGCGACCGTCTCCGCCGCCGCGCGATCTTGCTCCTCGAAGTCGCGCGCGCCGAGCGAGTGGACCAGGTAGTAGACGATCTCCGCACCTTCCAGGGCCGCTGCGACGCCGTCGCCGCTCGCTGCGTCGGCGACCACGTAGCGGGCGCCGGCCTCGGCACGCGAGGTGCGCGAGACCGCGGTCAGCTCGTGCTCGGCCAGGAGGGGCAGGAGCGCCCGACCGACGACGCCGGTTGCGCCGAAGACGGTGACGTTCACGAATCTCGGCTCCGCAGCAGGAGCTCGAAGTAGCGGCGGCTGACCGCGGCATGGAAGGGGCTCTGCCCTTTCGCGTAGAGCATCCCGATCCAGGGCGGTGCGCCCGCGCCGGCGGCGAGCCGCGGCAGGTACCCCTCGACCGTGACGCTCAGCTCCTGCTGATCGCCCTCGGGTCGCTGTGCGAGTGTGACGGAGCCGCCGGCTCGGAGCGCGAGCAATCCACCCTCGATCGCGTACCGGCAGCTGACCAGCTCGCCGTCGAAGGAGAGCACCGCCGGCCCGAAGGTGAGCAGCGTCGCACCGCCGATCAGCTTCAGCTTGCCTCCGTCGCCCGTCCAGCTCGCCCGGACGCCGCCCCGGGTGAAGCGGTCGACCGCCCGCCAGTAGGTGACACCGAGCGCGCGGGCACCGGCCTCGGACGCCTCGACCACGGGCTCCGCCACGAGCACTCGCTGGCGCGACTCGAAGCCGCCAGACTCGAGCACGCGCTCCGATGTCTCCCAGCCGATCACGCCGCGGGCACAGCCATCCCCTGCTGGCCGTGCTCGATCGTCTTCGGACGCAAACACTCATCGTCGCCGGCACGAACCCGTTCCGCTACGGCGGCCGAACTCAACCGCTCGTTACTCAGCAGCACGTGCTCAACCGCCGAATCGGTGAGCGCCGCAACGGGCGCCGTCGCGGCCTGCGAATCCATCGGCCGGTGCAGGATCGGCCTCGGGGTTCCAGCCGATCGCTTCGACACCTGGCACTCGTCGCCCGTTCTTCGGGCTGCGTGAGAGGACGGTCACCTCGTTCGACGCGAACGTCAGCCCGCGGTCGGTGACCGCGAGTCGCGCCGGCCGCGGCCGTCTTGAAGACGGCGCACGGGCCGGTCGCCTTCACAGCTGCGATGTTGCTCACGAACGTCCTCACGCGCCACGGGGCGGCAGCGAGCTTCAAACTCCTCGTTCCCCAGGTCGACCCAGGCGCGCCCGTGAGTTACCCCGCACAGCCGGGCCAGCCGCCCGTACGTCGGGTCGAAAACGGATCAGAAAGCGCGTCGGCATGTCAGGCATGGTCGACGATCCGCGCGGGGTATCCGGTCATGATCTCGGCGAGCTTCCACGGCTCGTGAACCGCGCTACCCTCGATCGCGGTCAACTCGGGTACGTAGCGGCGAACGTATGCGCCGTCGCGGTCGAAGCGATGCGCCTGCCTGAGCGGGTTGAACGGGCGGCGCGGACGCGGGTTCGCTCCCGTCCCGGCGACCCACTGCCAGTTACCGACGTTGTTGGCGACGTCGCCGTCGACGAGCCAGTCGAAGAAGTGCCGCGCTCCCGCGCGCCAGTCGATGCCCAGGTCGCGGACGAGAAACGACGCCGTGATCAGCCGGGCACGATTGTGCATGTATCCCTCGCGCAAAAGCTGCCGCATCCCGGCATCGACGATCGGATAGCCGGTCTTGCCGTTCTTCCACGCCTCGAGCGCCTGGCGGTCATGCCTCCACCGGTCGCTGCGGGGGTGCATGTCCTCTTGCGCCGTCTCCGGTCGCGCGGCGAGCAACTGGTGAAAGAAGTCGCGCCACGCAAGTTGGCGCAGGAAGGGCGCCGCTCCGGCGACCTCTCCGGCCCGCACGGCAACTTCCAGCGGCGAGACGCAGCCGAAGTGGAGGTACGGCGACAGGCGCGAGGTCGCGTCCGCTGCGAGTCCGTCGTGGCCGTCGTCGTATCCCGCGACGCCGCGTCGCAGCCAGACGGAGAGCCGCCGCCGTCCCGCGGTCTCACCCCCGGGCGCAAGCTCGGGCGAGGGGCTGCCGCGGACGAGGCTGCCGAGCGCAGGCAGCCTGCCCGGACCGACACCGGCCGGCACCGACAGCCGCCGCGGCGCCGACTCGACCGTCCGCCGCGGCGCACTCAACCATGCCCGGTAGAAGGGCGTGAAGATGCTGTAGTGCCCGCCGGCGCTCGGCTCGATCGACAGCAGCGGCGCGACCGTGACGCCGGGAGTGACACGCAGGTCGACTCGTTCGCCGCGGCACGCGCGCTCGAGTCGCTGCTGACGCCGTTGCGCGTAGGCGCTCGCGTCCTCGGCGACGAACATCGCTTCCGCCCGAACGTCCCGAGCGAGCGCGAATGTCTCCGCGACGACGTCACCCGACCGCAGCACCAAGCGCGCGCCGCGTGTCGCTAGGCTCGCGTCCAAGTCGCGGAGCGAGTCGAGCAGGAACGCGACGCGGTTCGGGCGCGCTAACGCACTCCCGAGAATCGCGTCGTCGAACACGAACAGCGGCACGATCCGCTCGGCCTCGCGCACCGCCGCCGAGAGCGCCGGGTTGTCGTGCACGCGCAGGTCGCGCGTGAAGAGAACGATCACGGTTCTCATCGCAGGCGAGCCTCGGTCTGTCGGGCGCGGTAGTCGAAGATCGCCGACAGCCATGGACGCACCGTCACCGGCGCCAGCACGCCAGCAATCGGCTCGTAGGGGAGGCGGTATACGACGTGGTCGCGAATCTCCGTTCCGTTGTCCACCCGGCGGAGCCGATGGGTGTGCTCCCAGCGACGATATGGTCCTGTGAGCTGCACGTCCGTGAAGCCGAACGGGGGCCGCCACTCGACGATCTCGGTGCGCCAGCGGATCGGCAGACCGAAGAGCGCCAATCGGTACACGAGCAGCGACCCCCGTTCGAGCTTCCGTGGAGTCTCGAGGATCCGGAACCGCAGCCAGGGCGGGGTGATCGCCTCGAGGTTCCGGGCGTCGGCGAAGAACGCAAACGCCTCGTCGACGTCGACAGGCACGACCTGCGATCGTTCGAGAACGCGATCACGGGTCAACCTCGGGGGATCACCACCTTGTTGATCACCTTGGATCACGCGGTTCGAGGGCGATGAGGTTCGCCTTACCGATGGTCGCGCGATCGACGATCACCATGCCGCCGCTGACCCGGATCGCGAGTCGCCGTGGCCTCCCCTTAGCGAGCGCCAGCCGGCGCTGCGTGCGCGCGCGGCCGACGAGCCGAGGTGAGCAGGGAGCCGATGCCGTAAACCGCAGCCAGGCCGACGAGGCCGTAGACGATCCGGCTGGCCGCCTCCGTCTCGCCGAAGTCCAAACCGAAGATCCAGGCGACCAGGTCGAACTTCGCCGCGGCCACCAGGCCCCAGTTGAGACTTCCGACGAGCACAAGCGTGGCTGCCAGCAGGTCGAGCTTCTTCATTTTGTCCACCTCCTGTAGAGAATCTGTACAGATCGGTGACCCTATCGCCAATCGCCGAGCTTGTCAAGTTTCTGTATAGGTTCTGTATATTCACCATATGGAGCCGGGAGGCGCACTGCGGATCGGCGAACTGAGCCGGCGCACGGGCGTCAGCCCGGAGCTGCTGCGCGCGTGGGAACGGCGCTACGGGCTGCCGCAGCCGACCCGCTCGGCCGGCGGGCTCAGGCTGTACGCGCCGGACGACCTCGTCCGTGTGCAGGCCATGCAGCAGCACCTCGCCGAGGGCTTCGCCGCCGCCGAGGCCGCCACGCTCGCCGCGCGAGCGACGGCGCGCGACAGGGAGATCGCAACGCCGGACGCAGGAGACGGCCTTGCCGCCGCGCTCGCGAGCTTCGATGAGGGCGATGCCCATGCCGCGTTCGACGCGCTCCTGGCGCGGCTCTCGATCGACACGCTCCTGCGCGACGTCATCGTCCCCTACCTGCACGAGCTCGGCGAGCGCTGGGAACGCGGGGAGGCGTCGATCGCGCAGGAGCACTTCGCCTCCACACTGCTCCGCGGGCGCCTGCTCGGGCTCGCACGCGGCTGGGGCCGAGGCATGGGGCCTGTCGCCGTCCTCGCGTGCGCACCGGGCGAGCAGCACGACCTCGGCCTCCTGGCGTTCGGACTCGCACTCCGCGCGCGCGGGTGGCGCATCGTCTATCTCGGCGCCGACACACCGATCACGAGTGTGGCCGACACCACGCGGTCTTTCGATCCTGCGTTCGTCGTAGTTAGCGCAGTCAACCCACGCGCCTTCCGCCGCCACGCCGAGGAGCTTCAGCAGCTCTCGGGCGACACTCGTCTCTGCCTAGGCGGAGCCGGCGCCACCGGCACGCACCTCGGCGGCGACGTCCTCACGCTGAGCCGCGACCCAGTCGCGGAAGCCGAGCAGTTGACTCAACTCGCTCGACCCTAGCCCAGGCACGCACTCCTCGACGTCAGGGCAGCCGACTCTCCGACCCTGCGGCAGCTCAGATGACAATCTGCCGGAGGATCCCTACGTCATATCCTGTACGGGCAATCAACCAGTGCGTCTAAGGGCAGGCGAGCCTCCCCTCGAGAAATCAGCCTCCAAGGGAGCAGGCTTCGCGACGGAGAGCTGCTCGCGTTCCCCCGAACGGTGACTCGGGGGCCCTTTGGGGCTTTGTGGCTCTGGACAAGCGCCGCACGCCGGCGCTTCTTGATCAGCTCGACCTGCTCCGAGAGGCGCTTTGGACGTCAGCCCGATTGCTCGGCCAGCCCGATGAGAATGCCCTCGGGACCTCGGACGTAGCAGAGCCGATACACGTCTTCGTACTGGACCACTTCGTCGACGAGCTGCGCGCCGTGGCGGCGGAGCCGGGCGAGCGTATCGTCGAGATCGTCCACGGCGAACATGACACGCAGGTACCCCAGGGCGTTCACCGGGGCGTTCCTGTGATCGGCGACGACGGGCGGGGCGAGGAATCGCGAGAGTTCGATCCGGCCGTGGCCGTCCGGCGTACGCATCATGGCGATCTCGACGCGCTGGCCGCGCAGTCCGGTGACGCGCCCTGACCAGTCTCCTTCGATCATCGCTCGCCCTTCGAGCTCGAGGCCCAGCTCGGCGAAGAACGAGATCGCCGCGTCAAGCGATTCCACCACGATCCCGACGTTGTCCATCCGCTGAAGCACTACGCGGCCATTCTCGCGGAGTCAGTCTGCGTGATCGCGGACGCGTCGGTAGCGCTCGTAGATGACGCGCGAGCCGAACGTCCTGGTTCGATCAGATCCAGCGGGACGTCTTCGGTGACCGGCGGCAGGAACGACGTGCCGCCACCGACAACGCGGGGATTGCGAAACATGCGCAGCTCGTCGACAAGACCGAGCTCGATCGCTGCCGCGGCCAGGGTGGCGCCGCCGATCCCCACATCCTTGTCTGTCGCGTCGAGTGCCTCTGCGGCCTCCTCGGCCACGGATGCCTTGGCGAGCCGGGCGTTGCCGTGGACACTCTCTAGGGTGCGGCTGAAGACGACCTTCGGGATCGCGCACCAAACGTCGGCGAACTCCGCCCCGGCCTCGTCGTCCCGCAACGACAGATCCGTCTCCCACACGAGCATCGTCTCGTAGAGCCTGCGGCCGCACAGAAAGATCCCCAGCTCGCGTGTCTGCACGATGTGAAACGCGAACTGCTCCTCGTTGGGAACGCTCCACCCGAACGCACCGTCACGGTCGGCGATAAAGCCGTCCACCGAGACGCTCATCGAATAGATCAGCACGGCTTCAAACTGCCGGGCCAGAGCGGCTGATTTTCCATGCCGCCTATTCTCGTAATTTCCAGACGGCGATCGGCAAGCCATCCACCCGGAGAGGGTCCGGCATGACCACTGACCAGAAGAGAGCGCGCTGGTTCGGCGTCCTCTACCTCATCACGTTCGCCACGTCGATCCCGGCGCTGCTGCTCTACCAGCCGGTGCTCGAGGATCCTGTCGGCTATATCGCCGGGGGCGGGCACGACAAGCGGATCTTGCTCGGCGTTCTGCTGGAGCTGCTGCTCATCGTCGCGAACATCGGCACTGCGGTCGTGATCGTTCCGATCATGCGGCGTCAGTTCGAGGAGCTGTCGATCGGCTACGTGACGGCGCGGCTGATCGAAAGCACGTTCATCCTCGTCGGCATCGTCTCCGTGCTCGGGATCATCACCTTGCGGAACGAGGCCGCAGGCGCCTCTGAGGGGACGACGGCGTACACGCTCGCGGCGATCAAAGACTGGACGTTCCTCCTGGGCCCGGGCTGGGTCGTCGGCTGGGGGAACGGGTTGATCCTGGGTTACATGATGTACCGCACACAGCTGGTGCCGCGGGCGTGGACGTGGCTCGGGCTCGTCGGCGGGCCACTGATCATCATCTCGGGGACGATCGTCATGTTCGGAGGCAATCCGGCCGCCAGTGGCCTCAAGGGCCCGGCGGCGATTCCCGAAGCGCTGTGGGAGCTCTTCCTCGGCGTCTACTGCACCGTCTGGGGGTTCAGGCGGGAGTCTCCGATCCTCTCCGACGAGAGCGCTGCCACCGCTCCGGCGAGTGCACCGATTTCCGGAGACGCAGCCTGACACGCACGCACCCGGACCGGTGATCGGGAATGACGCCGTAGGTTTCAACGCCGTGCCGTTCACGCTCAGGAACATCAAGGAGGATCTGGAGGACCTGGGCCCGAGGTTCGACGGCGCGCCGGACCTCGAGTTCCGCGCCGCGACGATGGCGCTCGAGCTCGAGAAAGCCGCCCTGAGCTACCAGCGCGTCCCGCCCGACTACCGCTTTCCCTACGGCCACACGCACGAGACGCAAGAGGAGGTGTACGTGGTCGTGCGCGGGAGCGGGCGGATGAAAGTCGACGACGAGATCGTCGACCTCAAGGAATGGGATGCGGTGCGCGTCCCACCCGGCATGTGGCGAGGTTACGAGGCCGGTCCAGAAGGCCTCGAGCTCCTCGTCGTCGGCGCGCCCAACCTCGGCGAGGATCCGCGCAAGGACGTCGACGGCCGGCGCGATTGGTGGGCTGACTAGGCGGTAGCCTCGGTCGGGTGTTCGACCACGTCGCCATCGCCGTCTCGGACCTCGCGGCCTCCGAGCGCTTCTACCGCACCGTCCTCGGCGTCCTCGGCACCGAGCCGAGCCATGCGGACGCCGAGCTGGTCGAGTGGGAGGACTGGGACATCGGCGCGACGGACGCCGAGCATCCGGTGGCGCGCGGGCTCCACGTCGGCTTCCGCGCCCGCGACCGCGCGCAGGTCGACGCGTTCTGGCAGGCGGGTGTCGACGCGGGTTACCGCGACGACGGTGCGCCGGGGCCGCGCACGCAGTACGGCCCGACGTATTACGGCGGGTTCCTGCTCGACCCCGACGGCAACAGCGTCGAGGCAGTCCACAGCGACGTCGAGAACCCGGTGGGCGACGGCCGCATCGACCACCTCTGGATCCGCGTCCGGGACCCGGGGGCATCCCGACGCTTCTACACGACGATCGCCCCGCACGCCGGGCTCCGTCTGACGCACGACGAGCCGGGCCGCGTGCAGCTGTCCGGCCCGGACTTCAGCTTCTCGCTCGTCCGGGACGAGCGTCCACTCACCGAGCACGTCCACATCGCGTTTCCCGCGCACGAGGACGCCACGGTGCGCGCATTTCACGCTGCCGCGCTCGCGGCGGGCTACGCGGATCACGGCCCGCCGGGCGAGCGCGCGGTCTACCACCCGGGCTACTACGGCGCGTTCGTGCTCGATCCGGACGGGCACAACATCGAGGTCGTCAACCACAACCGCGGCTGAGCTCGCCGCGCTCGGCGGCGTAGCCGACAGCCGCTCGGCGAGCTCGCGCCGGCTGATTCGTCTTCGCAGCGGAGATCGACGGCACTCGGGTCGTGCCCGCACTCGCGGAGCTCGCGCGCGACCACGTGCCAATCCCACGCGCTTCCGCAGCCACCGTGGATCAGCGCGAACGTCGCCATCCGTCCTACGCGCCGACGCGGTACTTGACGTGCGTGACGCCGGGCGCGTCGATCGCGCGAACCTGAGCGAGCTTCACCTCGGGCCCGACATCCTCGAAGAGCCGGGCGCCGCCGGCGCCGAGCACGAGCGGGACGATGTGCAGCTCGAGCACGTCGACGAGGCCCGCCGCGAGGTACTGGTTGACGGTACGGGCGCCGCCGCCGATCAGGACGTCCTTGCCGGCCGCCGCCTCGCGCGCCTGCTCGAGCGCGGGCTCGATGCCGCCGGTCACGAAGGTGAAGGTCGTGTCCGAGAGCGTCAAGGGCTCCCGCTCGTGATGGGTGAGGACGAACACGGGCTTGTGGAACGGGGGCTCCTCGCCCCACCACCCGCGCCACGGGTCGCTGCCCCACGGGCCGGGCCCGCCGCCGAACTTGCCGCGGCCCATGATCTCGGCGCCCACGTTCGCCAGAGACTCCTCGACCACCGGGGTGCTCGCGTCCACCTCGCCGCCCTCCAGCCCGTGCGGCTCGCGCCACGCCTTGAGCGCGACGATCCATTCGTGGAGACCTTCCCCGCCCTCGCCGAGCGGGTGCTGCACGCTCTGGTTCGGGCCGGCGACGTACCCGTCAGCCGAGACCGAGATGTCCACGCGGACTTCACCCATGCCTTGAAGACCGCGCACGGGCCGGAAACTCATCGCAGCGGCGACCGGCGGCTCCAGGGTTTTCGCTAGACGTCGTCCCTGACGAGCTCGGTGGTCGAGCAATGGATGCCGCCGCCGTTCTTCTCGATCTCGTCGTACGGGACGAGCGTGACCTCGACACCTCGACGCTGCAGGCGCTCGGCCGTGTAGGGATGCCCGTCGGACATCAGGACGTGCCCGGGCTCGAGGGCCAGGGAGTTGATCGCCCAAAGCTCGTCCGGATGGCACCAGATCGTCTCGATCCCGAGCTCGCCGAGGCGGGTGAGGAACCAGTAGGGAAGGTCGGCGGCATGAACGAGCGCCTTGTCGACGTCGACCATGGCGAAGGCGCCGTCGAGATGGATGCAGAACCCGGCCATCGGAACGACGATGAGCTCGATCCCGAGGTAGCGAAGCGCGTCTTCGAGTTGTCTGGCGCCCTCGTCGTTGCAGCGGATCGACGTCCCGAACACGGCGACGGTCGGCGTGAGCTTCGCGAACGAGCCGCCTTCGACGAGACCGGAGCCGACGATCGTGCGAAGGATCGGCATGCCGACGGCGGCGATCGCCTGTGTGACGGTCGCCTCCTCACCGCGGCGCATCGCCGGAGCGAGCCGTCCGACCACGGCGCCGCCGGGGACGATCACGACCGGGTCGCGCGTGTACATCGCCTTCGAGAAACGAGCCGGGGCGGCGTCGGCGAAGTGGACGTCGACTCCCTTGGCGGCGAGGGCGTCGACGAGTCCCTCGTACTGTTCCTGGACGAGAGGAAGATTGGGCGGCTGCTCGCTCTCCCAGTACCAGCCCCCGTTCGGATCGACGAGCGCGCCGAGGTGAGGATCCCAGCCATCCGCGCTGATTGCTTCCAACTCGGGCCCGGGTCGGCGCATCAGTACCGCCCGAAGACGTCCGACCTCGCTGTTTGCGCCCCAGCGGCGGCCCCAGACGCGTTCACGCTCTTCGGGAACCTCGAACGCCGGCTCGGCGAGCGGCGGAAAGAGGCTCTGGTGATAGCTCTCGGGAACCACGGCATCCGTGCCGGTCAGTCCGCTCATGTGCGCCGCCTCGCTGGGTCGAGTCCGGAGACGACCATACAAGGAGCGCGCTCGCGAGGTCCGCGCTTCGCCGGCTGACCCATCTGGGCTAATGCCATGCGCTTCCACGCGAAGCTGACTCAGACGGACTAGGTGGACGCCCCCCCCGCGTAACCACGATGCGCTGGTGGAGGAGCTCTTTCGCACCCTGCTCGAGACCCTGCCCGTCGTCACCTACGCCCTTGCGCGCGGGCCCGAAGGACGCGCCGTCTACGTCAGCCCGCAGATCGAGCCTCTCCTCGGCTACCCCCCGGCGAAGTGGCTCGAGGAGCCCGACCTGTTCGAGCGCGTCGTGCATCCCGACGACCGCGAGCGCGCGCTCCCGCTTCTCGACGCGCGAGCAGTCGAGCGCGACGCGGCCGGCGTCTTCCGCCTGGTTGCGCGCGACGCGCGCGTCGTCATCGTCCGCGGTGAGGTTGTCGTGCGGGGCGAGCTCGGGCTCGGGTCGTGGATCGACATCGGCGAGCGGGTCAAGCTCGACGAGGAGTTGCGCCAAGCGCACAAGCTCGAGGCCGTCGGCAGGCTCGCGGGCGGGATCGCCCACGACTTCAACAACCTCCTCCTCGCGCAGCGCGGTTACGCCGAGCTCGCCCTGCGGCACATCGAGCGGGCGAACGTCGACGCGCTCCGCGAGGACATCGCCGAGATCGTGGCCGCAGGAGAGCGCGGCGCGCGCCTGACGCGTCAGTTGCTCGCGTTCGCGAGCAGGCAGCGAGTCGAGCCCGTCGTCGTCGATCTGAACGTCGTCGTCGCGGACCTCGAGCGCTTGCTCCGACCGCTCGTCGGAGACCACATCGAGGTCACGTCGACGCTCGCGCCGGAGCCGCTCCGGGTGCTCGCCGACCCAGGCGAGCTGGAGCAGGTGATCACGAATGTCGTGATCAACGCGCGCGACGCGATGCCCGACGGCGGCACCCTCCGGCTCGCCGTCGCGAGCGCCGACGCAGGGCGCACGGCCGTCCTCGAGATCGGGGACGACGGCGTCGGGATGGACGAAGCGACGCAGACGAGGATCTTCGACCCTTTCTTCAGCACGAAGGGCGCGGAGGGAACGGGCCTCGGCCTGGCGGCGGTCGACCGGATCGTCAGGCAGAGCGGCGGACGGATCTCCGTGCGCAGCACGCCGGGGTCCGGCACGACGTTCACCGTTCATCTTCCGACGACCGACGCTCCGCTTTCGGAGGCGGGGGAGGCGACGGGGAAGCCGGCATGGCCGAGCGGAAAGGCTGTGCTCCTCCTCGACGACGACCACCGAGTCCGCCTCGCGGTCGCTGCGATGCTCGAGCTCCACGGCTATCGCGTCCTTTCGGCTGCGAGCGGCGCCGACGCCGTGGAGCTCGCGCACGCGTACACCGTCGACGTCCTGCTCACGGACCTCGTGCTGCCGGGTGAGGGCGGCGCGGCGGTCGCGAGGCGGATCCGGGCGCTCCAGCCGCACGTTCGCGTGCTCTACATGTCCGGTTACGCCCACGGGCCGGAGAAGGCGTACGACGAGACCGGGTCGAGCTTCTTGCAAAAGCCCTTCGCCGGCCACGAGGCCGCCGCCGCGATCGCCGACCTCCTGCGCGACCGGCCCTAGCCAATATCGCCGCCGAGCGGGATCATGCACCTCATGGAGCGGTCTGCGGCGAGGCAGGTTCGTGCGACCGGGCGCGGCGCGACGAGGGCCGCTACATGGCTGGGGGGCGAGATCGACGACGCGCTCGCCGACCTCACCGTGCCCGCGGCCATCCTCGACCGCGACGGGATCGTCCGCTGGCTCAACACGCGCGCGATCGACCTCGTCGGCGACCTGCGCGGCCGCCCGTTCACGTCGTTCATCGCCCCGGAAGGGACGCACGAGGCGCGGCGGGACGTCGCCAGGCTCCTGCTCGGGAGCGCACACCAGTCGGACACGCGAAACGTCCTCCGCGGCCGCGACGGCAGGCGCATCCCGGTGGAGGTGCACGCGGTCGCGCTCGACGACGGCCGGCACGTCGTCGGGATCTTCGGGATCGCCGTCGAGCGGCACGACGAGCAGTCGCGGCCGGAACTCCCGGAGCTCACGCCGCGGCAGCACGAGGTGCTCGCGGCGCTCGCGCGCGGAGCTTCGACCGCCCAGATCGCCTCCGAGCTCGGGATCGCGCAAGAAACAGTGCGCAACCACGTGCGCGGGATCCTCCGCGCGCTCGGCGTGCACTCGAGGCTCGAGGCCGTGGCGGAGGCTCAGCGGCGCGCGATGTAGCAAGCGGCGGCGGCCGGCGCGGCACGTGCTCGGTGCCACAGCGGCCGCCGCCGGCCCGGGCGTTCGCCCTCAGGCGTGTGTGGCCGGCTTCGCCGTCATGTGCCGGCCGAGGCGATGCTCGACCTCGCCCACGACGCGCCGCAGCTCGAGCGCGAACGCAATCTGCGTGATGCCGTTCACGAGCGCGAATGCGGCGATCAGCGTCAGCAAGGCGAGCGCTCCGGCGCCCGGGTGGCCGAACATGATCACGCCGAACGCAATCGAGAAGAGCCCGCCGAGTGCGACGAGGAGCGACCGGCTGGCGCGGATCGGCAAAGCGATCGAGATTGCGATCTCGACGATGCCGAAGGCGATCGCCCACGCGGCTACCGTGTAGAGGAGGCCTAGCGCCGACAGGTCGGGCCAGACGAAGACGATCACGCCGACCGCAACCCCGAGCACCCCCTCGAAGGCAAGCCACGCTCGCTCGGCGCCGCGAACGGCAAGGTTGAACGCGGCCCCGATCGTCGTGAGACCGGATACGAGCGCGAAGGCGCCGACGAGCGCCGTCAGCGCCGCCAGTCCCACGGACGGCCAGATGAGGATGACGACGGCAAACGCGATCGCCAGCACGCCGCGCAGCGCCGTGAGCCTCCAGATGCGAGCAAACGTGCGCTCGCCCTCGTGCAGATGACTTTCCACCGTCATTTTCGGACTCCTTTCACTTCAACTTCGCCGACAGCTCGTCGGCCCTTTTCTCGAGCTCGTCGCGAGCCGCACCGACGCGGTCGCGCTGCTCCCGCCAACTTTCGCGTGTGCCTGCACCAGCCTCGGTGAGTCGCTCGTCGACGGCGATCCGGAGACTTCGGACGTCGCCGATTGCCGCCTCGGCCCGCTCGCGCGCCTTCCATGCCCTCGCCGTGACGCTCGCCTGCAGCCGCTCGACGTACGTGTCCCAGCTCTGGAGCTCGTCCTCGACAGCGGCCAGAAACGTCGCCCAATCCGCGGAGAAGTCGGCCGTGAGAGAACGCTCCGCGACCTCGAGCCGCGTCTTCAGCTGGCCGAGCCTCTCCTCCACCTCGTCCGGTGCCTCACGAGCCGCGGCCCGAACCGACGCCTCCTCTTCCTGCAGGGCGTCGATGTGACGGCGGATGCGAGGCGATGCGCCCACGGCGGTCCCTGCCTTCGCCTGCGACTCGAGCCGGTCGATGCGCCGTCTCACCTCGTGTAGCTCGCGCTCGACCTTGCCAGTGCTCAATTCGACCTCCTTCCGGTCGATTCGGTGACAGGAGGAAGGCTCGAAGACGGCGATGCCAACGCTCTGCCAGGCGCGGCCGCAGTTCTGCCAGCTCAGATGAGCGCGAGGCCGGCGCGCCGACGAAAGTCGTCTGCCGATTCGGCATCCCCGCGCGCGGCGGCGAGCCCCGCGAGCCCGAAGAGGGCCGCGGTGGCCGGACTCCCGGCGAGGGCCAGGAAGAGGCTCTCCCGTGCCTGGTGCGGGCGTGGCACCTGCGACCACTCGAGGACCTCGCGGTAGATCCTCTCGGCGCCGTCGGGATCGCCGGCCGCCTCGGCCACACGTCCGAGGCCGAGGCGCGCGTGGGCCGCAGCCCACGTCGCGCCGGCCGCGTCGGCCGTCGCGAGCGCCTGCCTCTCGAGCTCCTCCGCTTCGCGGAGGTCGCCTTCCCCGAGCGCGTGTGCCGCGAGCCCGGCGAGCGCAAACGCCGCGTGGTCGCCGAATCCGACGCGGCCGGCGAGCTCGAGCGCTCGCTCGTACGCCTTCAGCGCCGCGGCGCTTTCGTCCCGCCGCTCCGCCACCCAGGCCTCGAGCAGCAGCCCCGGGAGGCGGAACGCGTCGTACTCGATTGCACCGGAATGGCGCGAGATTGCCTCGACCATCGCCGCGACGGTCGCAACGTCGTCGTTGCGCGCCGCCCCGGTCGCACGGATGATGCAACTCGCCGCGGCGCCCCAGTGGTCGCCCGCCGCCTCGAGGGCCGCGCACGCCTCCTGCGCCAGCGCATCGGCTCGCTGCCCCTCGCCGGAGCTCGCGAGGGCGAGTGCGAGGGTCAGCTGCGCGAGACCGAGCTCCCTCGGCGCCGTTACGGTCTCCGCCAGCGAGACGGCGCGCTCGCCGGCCGCGAGCGCGGCGTCGAGATCGAGCTCTTCGGTGGCCAGATAGCAGAGGGCGGCCGTCACCTCGATCCGAAGCTCGAGCGGTTCCTCGTCGCGGGTAGCGGACAGCGCGACGTCGAGGAAGCGCCGTCCTTCGGAGACACGCCCCGCCAGGGCGAAGTACCACCCGAGCGTGCCGAGTCGAACGGCAACATAAGCGTCGGAGGCATCCCGAGCGTAGGCAAGCGCAGCCCAGAAATTGTCGTGCTCCAACTCGAGCCGACGTTCCCACTGCAGCCATTCCCGCCCGCGTAGTCCGGTACGGGCCTCCTCGGCCAGGCCGGCGAAGTACTCGGCATGGGCACGTCGCGCGGCGGTAAGCCCCCCGCCCTCCACGAGACGCTCGAAGACGTACTCGCGGACGGTGTCGAGCATGTCGAACCGGGCCGCCCCAGCCGCGAACGACGCCGAGACGATCGACTTGTCGACGAGCGCGGCCAGGAGATACGCGACCGTTGCCTCTGTGAGGTCGCGCTTCCCTGCAAGCGCGACCAGCGACGCAAGCGAGGCGCCGCCCCGGTGGACGGCGAGCTGCTGGAGCAGAGTCTTCTCGTCTCCGTGCAGAAGGTCGTAGCTCCATTCGACGAGCCCTTGCAGCGCGCTCCAGCTCGGGTCGGAGGCCGGGCCGTCGCGTAGCAGCGCCCCGCGCCGCTCGAGCATGGACGCAAGCTCGCCGAGCCCGAGAACGTTCATGCGGGCCGCGGCGAGCTCGATCGCGAGCGGAAGCCCATCGAGACGGCGCGCTATCTCCGCCGCGAGCGCGAGCTCGTCGGCATCCGGCTCGTAACCGGGCCTGGCCGCCCGAGCCCGATCGACGAACAGGTCAGCGGCCGCGGAGCGGAGAGGCGCAACCGGGAAGCGCACCTCGTTCGCGACGTGGAGTGCCTCCCGGCTCGTGGCCAGGAATCGCAGCCCAGGGCATTCGGCCAGAACCGTCGCCGCGATGCGGGCGGCCTCCTCGAGGACGTGCTCACACGCGTCGAGCACGACGAGCGCGGCTGCGTCACGGAGCCGAGACGTCACTCGCGCAAGCGGGTCCGGCCCGCGCACGTCGACCACGTCCGCGAGCAACCGAACTGCATCGGCGTCCCCGCCGGCACGCGCAAGGTCGACGAGCCAGATTCCGTCCGGAAACCGCTGCTCGAGCAGGCGTGCGGTCTCGAGGGCCAGCCGGCTCTTCCCGACCCCGGGAGCGCCGATGAGCGTGACGAGGCGGTGCTCGCCCAGAAGCTGCGCGACGTGCCCCAGCTCGTCGCCGCGACCGACGAAGGAGGTGGAAGGCGCCGGAAGCTTGGGGCGCCGGGGGCGGGCAACGGGGAGCGCCGCGATCGCGGGCTCGTGTGAGAGGATCGCCTCCTGGAGCCGCCGAAGCTCGGGGCCCGGCTCCAAGCCGAGCTCGTCGCCGAGCACGCGCCGGGCCTCCTGGAACGTCTCGAGCGCATCCGCCTGGCGGCCGCTGCGATACAACGCCAGCATCAGCTGCCCCCACAAGCGTTCGCGGAAGGGGTTCTCCGCGAGCGCCGAGCGAAGCGCCGGCGTGAGCTCTCGATGCCGTCCGAGCGCGAGCGCGGCCTCGAAGTGCTCCTCGAGCGTGTCGGCGTGGAGCCCGGCGAGCCTGCGAGCCTCCGCGCCGAACCACGACGAATCGGTCAGGCCCTGGAGCGGCGATCCGCGCCAGAGGGCGAGCGCTGCGCCGGTCGCCTCCGCGGCGGCCGGAGCATCGCCGTCGCGCAAGGCAGTACGGGTCTCGGCGAGGAGCTCCTCGAACGACACGGCATCCACACGGGCACCGGTGAGCGCGTACCCGTCCGGCGAGCCGCGAATCGACTCCTCTCCGAGCGCCGCGCGAAGGCGGGCGACGTGATGGTGCAGCGCGTTTCGCGGGGCGGATGGAAGGTCCTCGCCCCACACGCCGTCGACGAGGGCGTCGACCGAGACGACGCGTCCGTACTGAAGCGCGAGCATGGCGAGCAGGGCCTGGCGCTTCGATCCGCCCACGTCCGCCGGCGTCCCGCCCACGAGAACCTCGAAGGGGCCGAGAAGCCGAATCTCCAGCAACTCGTGCATCGGCCTTGTCTCCACGGGCGAGTGTCTCACGCTCGGGCCGCGAGGTGAAGACCTGGGATCGAAGCAACCGTTAACGGCGAAACCCGCCGACGTCGTGGTCAGCGGGTTCCGACGTTCGTTCCGGCGCGCTCAGGAGACGTGAAGCTTTTCCTTCAGCCTCCCTACGCGCTCGTCGACGGCGGCGGTCAGCTCGGCCTTCCGGCTTTCCCGCACGGCTCGACGCGCTTCCCGCGCGGCGGCCTCCGCGGCCTCTTCGGCCGCCTCGAGCTCGTTCATCACGTCGGCGACCGGCTTGCGGGTCACCTCGCCGTCGAGCTTCGCCATCTCGTTGTCGACGACCTCTCGGGCCGCTTCCTCGACGTCTGCGATCACCGCAGTCGACTCCGGCGTGATCGCCCTGCCGAGAATCGTGAGCGCCTCGTCCGAGGCGACGGCGCGATCGACGTCGAACGCCCCGCCCATCATCGCTCCGGCTCCCCACCCGAGCAGAACCCCGAGCGGCCCGCCGAGCACGCCGATCAGCATCCCGATCAGCGAGCCGCTCGCGGTGCCGACGAGGGCGACGTTGTCGGCCCCGTCGGGGATACGGAGCTCGCCGGAGGCCGTTCGCTCGACGATGGCCGCGGACTTCAGCCCGATCCGGCCCTCGGCGTCGCACTCCTTCAGGACGCTCAAGGCCTGGTACGCCTTGCTCGGCTCCGCGAACCGAACTACCACCACGTTTTCCTCCGCCATCTGCTTTGCTCCTTTCGCTCGAACGTCGATGGCGGAGCGACTCTCTCGCACGCCGCTGCCAAACCGCTGCCATCTCGCACGGCACCGCTGCCACGCGGTCGAGCTCCGGAGAAGCTCTCAGCCCACCGCCTTCTTCAGGAGCGCGACGATCTGTGCCTCCTCGGCTGCCGTCAGCTCCGTCAGCGCGAAGGCGACCGGCCACATGGCCCCGTCGTCGAGCATTGCCTGGTCGCTGAACCCGAAGGTCGCGTACCTCGTCTTGAACTTCTGGGCGCTCTGGAAGAAGCAGAGGACCTTGCCGTCCTTCGCATATGCGGGCATCCCGTACCAGGTTCTCGGCGAAAGGGCCGGCGCGTGCGCCTTGACGAGAGCGTGAAGCCGCTCGGCCTTGGCACGGTCGGAGTCCTGCATCGCCGCGACCTTCGCGAGCAGGTCGGCTTCCCCGTCGGCCTTGGGACCCCGGCGCGACTCCGCCTTCACCTCGCGCGCGCGCTCCTGCATCGCCGCCCGTTCCTCGGCGGTGAATCCGGACTTCTTGGTGGCCCTCCTGGTCGAGCTCATGCTGCGATCTTCCGCAGCACCGCGTCGACGCGTTCGAAGCCTGCCTTCGCGCCCTCCTCGACGCCGTACTGCATCGTCGTGTCGCGCTCCTCGGTCGTCTCGAAGCGCATCGTTTGCGTCAGCTTCGTCTGCTCGCCGAGATCCTCGAACTCGAGGGTCTGGAGATGGTTCTGGAACGTCTGCACGAGCCGCTCCGGCGGCTCGACCTCGCGGAACTCGCCCTCGATGGGGCCGAAGGCGGTCCGGAACCGGTAGCCGCCCCCGGGACGGACGTCCATCTCCTCGACGACGGTGCCGTCACCCCACCATTCCGGGATCAGGTCCGGGTCGGTCCAGACGGAGAAGACGTGCTCGCGGGGCGCGTCGAAGACCCGCTCGACGCGGATCTCGACGTCACTCGGGGTGGTGACGGTCGTGTTGTTCATGGTGCTCCTTTCGTCCGTTCGACGACTGCTGCGAAGCGGTCGAGCCGCTGCAGCCACGTGCTGATCCCTTCGAAGGCGTAGGGCGCGAGCATGCACCTGCGCACACGGCCGACCTTCTCCGTTGTCACGAGCTCTGCCTCCTCTAGCAGCCGGATGTGCTTCTTCATGCCGCTCAGTGACATTCCGAAGGGCTCGGCGAGCTCGCTGATCGTCGCGCTGCCGCCGCCGAGCCGCTCGAGCACGGCGCGCCGGGTCGGGTCGGCGAGTGCCGTGAAGGCGCGGTCGACCGGCTGCTCATACTGAACCATCGAGTTCAGTATTGTACATCGCTCGCCGCTCAGCGGTCAAAGCGGGATGTCCGCCGTCAGCACCTCGTAGCCGTCGTCGGTGACGAGCACGTCGTGCTCGAGGCGAATCCCGCCGAAGCCGAGCATCGCCTCGGCCTTCTCCCACTCCACGGCGTCGCGATGTTTGGCGCGAAAGTCTGGATCCTGCACGAGCGCCGGGACGAAGTAGACGCCCGGCTCGATCGTCGTCACATAGCCCGCGAGGAGCGGAAGGTCGAGGCGAAGGCGCGGGAACTCGTCGCGCTCACGGCCCGGAAGCGCCTCGCTGGCGTCGCGAATCCCGAGCCCGACGAGGTGCCCGATCCCGTGCGGGAAGAACACGGACACGGCCTCGCTCTCGACCAGGGTCTCGGGCGCTCCGCGGAGGAGCCCGAGCTCGGCGAGCCCCTCGGCGATCACGAGCTGCGCGCTCCGGTGGATCTCCCGGAACTCCGTGCCCGGCAGGCAGCGCTCCGTCGACACCTCGAGCGCCCGCCTGACGATTTCGTAGACGCCGCGCTGCTCGTCGGAGAGCTCGCCGGAGACCGGGTACGTCCGCGTGACGTCGCTGTCGTAGCCGCGGAATTCCGCACCCGCGTCGACGAGCACGAGCTCGCCGGAGCGGAGCTCGCGCCGGCTCGGGGGGAAATGCAAGACGGCCGAGTTCGGGCCGCTGCCGACGATCGAGTCGAAGGCGACGTCGTCGGCACCCTGCCGCAGAAACTCCGCCTCCAGCTCGATCTGCAGCTCCCGCTCCGTTCGCCCCGGCTCGATCAGCTCGGCGAGGTTCGCGAAGCCCGCCGCGGTCGCCCGTTCCGCGAGACGCATGCGCTCGAGCTCGAGCTCGTCCTTCACTCTTCGGAGCGCGTTCAACTCGCGTCTCAGCTCCTCCGTCAGCGACTCGTCGTGAGCAGGGGCGTGGTCGAAGGAGGATCCGAGGAGCGCGACCCGGCGGCCGGCACGCTCCTCCAGCCAACCCGGCAGCTCGTCCGTGGGCGTCGTTCCGGGAGCCTCGTCCTCGGCGGCGCCCTCCCAGAGCCGCTCCTCCCGCGTGACCGGCGTGACGAAGTCGGTCCAGCCGTCCTTCGGGTCGTACGCGAGGACGCCGGCGGCCCGCTCGCGGTCGGTCAGGTAGAGGTACTCGAGGTGGGCGTGGAACGGATACGTGCGATCGCGGCGCCCCGGGATCGCGATGGGCGATCCCGCGCCGACCAGGACGACCTCGTCCCCGAGGTTCCAGGCATCCGCGAGAGCCGAGCGGCGGCGGCCGAGCTGCCGCCGAACTTCGTCAGCCTGCGTGCGCTCGTCCGCTGCAAGGGCCATCCGGCGAAACGCTAGTCGTCGGCTTCGGCGGTGACGGCGTCGAGGCGCTCGAGCTCGTCCTGCGTGAGCTCGAGCTCGGCGGCGGCCACGTTCTCCTCGAGGTGCGCCGGCGAGCTGGTCCCGGGGATCGGCAGCATGACGGGACTTCGAGCGAGCAGCCAGGCAAGGGCGACCTGACCGGGCGTCGCGTCGTGGGCCGTGGCGATCTCGGCGACGGCGCCGCCCGGCTCCGCCAGATCGCCGGCCGCGAGCGGAAACCATGGGATGAAGCCGATGCCGTGCTCCTCGCAGTAGCCGAGCACGTCCTCGGATTGCCGGTTGGTGAGGTTGTAGAGGTTCTGCACGGTGGCGACGTCGAACACCTCGCGGGCCGCCTCGATCTCCTCGATCGAGACCTCCGACAAGCCGAGGTGGCGGACCTTGCCTTCGTCCTGGAGCTCCTTCATGAGCGCGAACTGTTCCTCTCGCGGGACCTTCGGATCGATCCGGTGAAGCTGCCAGAGGTCGATCGTCTCCACGCCGAGGCGGCGCAGGCTCATCACGCAGCACTGGCGCAGGTACTCCGGCCGCCCGAGCTCCGCCCAGACGCCGGGGCCGTGGCGTGTGAAGCCGCCCTTCGTCGCGACACGGATGCCGTCGAACGGATGCAGCGCCTCGCGGATCAGGTTCTCCGAGTCCTCCGGCCCGTACGAGTCGGCGGTGTCGATGAAGTCGACGCCGAGGTCGGGCAGCCGCCTGAGGAGTGCGATCGCGGCGTCGGGGTCGGCCGGCGGGCCCCAGACGCCCTCGCCCGTGATGCGCATCGCGCCGAACCCGAGTCGCGTGACCTCGAGGTCGCCGCCGATCCTGAACGTGCCCGAGGCGCTCGCAGTCATTGGTGACAGACAACCAGATCGCCGACGCCGCTGCCAAGACGGGTGTAAGAGGAGCTCGGAGACGAGCGACGCGGCGCGCATGTCGAGGCGGTGAGCGACATGGTGGTTCTGCTCGAGGGCCCGATGATTACCAGCTCGAAAGCGAGTCTCAACCGACGATGACTCCAACGTCCGGGAAGGTGACCTCGAATGACCAAGGTGTTCGCAGGCATTACGACATCGGTCGACGGCTACGTCGCAGGACCTGACGACGGTCCTGGCAAAGGGCTCGGCGAAGGCGGAGAGCGGCTGCACTACTGGGTCTTCGGCGGGCCGTGGTCGTACGACGACGAAGAGAGGGGCGAGGCCAGCGGGGAGGATGCGGCGTGGCTCGAGGCGATGATCGCTCGGATCGGCGCCGTCGTGGGTGGACGGTACACGTACGAGGCCGCGCGGCATTGGGGAGACGAGAACCCCTGGGGGCTGCCCTTCTTCATCGTCACTCACCGGCCGGAGGAGCAGCCGGACGGCGACGCGTTCACCTTCGTCGATGGCGTCGAGGAGGCGATCGAGCGAGCGCGTGCTGCGGCGGGCGAAAAGGACGTCCACGTGATGGGCGGAGCCGACGTCATCCGCCAAGCGCTCGACGCCGACCTCGTCGACGAGCTCACGATCATCGTGGCGCCGGTCGTCCTCGGTGGAGGCAAGCGTCTCTTCGACGGATTCACACGCTCGCTCGACCTGGAGCAGCTCGGCGTGCGCCAGTCGCAGTATGCGACGTTCGTCGACTACGCCGTGAGGAGGCCCTAGGTCGCGGGGCCGAATACCGGAACGCCGCGGCTACCCGGCGCCGAAGGCGAAGAGCTCGGGCAGCCGGGCAAGCAGCTCGCGGTCTCCCTCGGCCTCAAGCTCCACAGGCATCCCGTTCAGGTAGGCGACGAGCGTCTCGGGCTCGGCGACCACGGTCAGGTCGACGGGCCCGTTCCGGCCCGGCACGATCGCGAGCCGCCCGCGGTCGACCTCGACGAGAAACTGCGCCTCGCCGAGCCGGAGATCGATCTTCGCGCGGACGCGCTTCGCCGCCCGGGGATCGAAGAACGCCTTCAGGGCGACAGCGAGCCATTCCGCGCGAAGGGCCTGCTCGGGCGCGCGCGTGCCCATCCTGCGCGCTCCCCAGCGGCCGAGGTCGAGCATGATCGGCACGAGCTCCTGCCCGTCCTCGGTCAGCTCGTAGACGGTCGAGGCGGCAGGGGGAGGTAGACGCCGACGCGTGACGATGCCGTTCCGCTCGAGCTGCCGGAGACGCTGGCTGAGAACGTTCGTCGCGATTCCCGGCAGGCCCTCACGCAGGTCGGTGAATCGCTTCGGGCCGAGGACGAGCTCGCGCACGATCAGAAGCGCCCACCGCTCGCCTACGAGATCGAGCGCCCGGGCGACGCCGCAGTACTGGTTGTAGGTCCGTTGAATCACCAGTTCGTAAAGAGAAGTTCACAGTTGCTTTTTACAAGCATAGTGTGTTACGGTCGCCCTCGCAACGGATCAAGGAGGTTCGAGATGAGCACGGTTGCGACGACGGTCGGGAAGTTCGTCTGGCACGAGCAGGTCTCGGGCGACCCGAAGCAGGCGAAGGGCTTCTACACACCGCTCTTCGGCTGGGGCACCGAGACCTTCAAGCCGGGCGAGTTCGACTACGAGATGATCGCCGTGGGCGGCCGCACGTACGGCGGGTTCGGCAAGGCGATGGAAGGGGCGCCGCCTCCGCACTGGCTCGGTCACGTTCGCGTCGAGAGCGTCGACGAGACGGTCGAGAAGGCGAAGAACGCCGGCGGCAAGCTCGCGGCCGGCCCGTTCGACATGGAAGAGGTCGGGCGGATGGCGATCATCGGTGACCCGCAAGGGGCGTACCTCGGCGCCTTCCAGCCCGAGGGAGACATGCCCGAGGCCGAGGGCGTGTTCGTCTGGGACGAACTCGGGACGCACGACGTCGACGCCGCGCAGCGGTTCTACGAGGACGTCTTCGGCTGGACGACGAGCGACATGGGCGAGGAGTACGGCGGCTACCGGATCTTCAACCGGGGCGAGACCGGCATCGCGGGGGTAATGAAGATGCCCGACGAGTCGCTGCCCCCGATGTGGCAGCCGTACGTGGCCGTCGAGGACGTCGACGCGACGGCCGCGAAGGCCGCAGAGCTCGGCGGATCCGCGCTCATGGAGCCGATGGACGTGCCGAAGGTCGGCCGCCTCGCCGTTCTGCGTGACGGGCAGGGCGCCGTCTTCGGGATCATCAAGCCCGAGCCGAGCTCGTAGACCTCACGAAGCCGGCCGCCGTCCCCGGTGGCGGCGGCCGAGCTTTCTCCTATTCGCCGAAGTCGATCACGCTGCGGATGCCGTCCTGGGCTTCCATGAGCTCGAAGCCGCGGTTGACGTCGTCGAGCGTGAGCTTGTGCGAGACGAACGGCTCCACGTCGATCTCGCCCGCGAGCCAGCGGTCGACGAGCTGGGGGACCTGGTCCCGGCCCTTGACGCCCCCGAAGGACGAGCCGGCGACCCGCCTGCCGGTGATCAGCAGGCGCGGGACGACGTCGAGCGTCTCCCCCTTTCCGGCGACGCCGCAGATCGTTGCGAGGCCCCACCCCATGCGCGCCGACTCGACCGCCTGGCGCATCACGGCGACGTTGCCGGTCGCCTCGAAGGTGTAGTCGGCCCCGAGGCCGCCGGTCAGGTCGAGGATCTCCTGCACTGCATCGGGGCCGCCGCGGAGGGTGTCACTCGCGCCCTGACCGCGCGCGAGCTCGAGCCGCTCGTCGGAGAGATCCACGCAGACGATTCGCTCGGCGTTCTGGAGCCGGCAGCCGGCGACCGCGCCCAGGCCGACCATTCCCGCGCCGAAGACGACGCAGGTCGACCCGGCCGCCACCTTCGCCGTGTTCAGCGCTGCGCCGAGCCCGGTCGAGAGCCCGCAAGCGAAGAGGCAGGCCCGGTCGAGCGGCGCGTCCTTCGACACGTTCGCCAGCGCGATCTCCGGCATCACCGTGTACTCGGCGAACGTCGAGGTGCCCATGAAGTGGCGAATGGGCTCGCCGTCTCGCGAGAGCCGGGTCGTGCCGTCGGGAAGGTAGCCCTGCCCCTGCTGCTCACGGATGGCGAGGCAGAGGTTGGTGCGCGGATCGAGGCAGTGCGCGCATTCGCGGCACTGCGGTGAGAAGAGCGTCACGACGTGATCGCCCGGAGCAACGGACGTGACGCCCTCGCCGACCGCCTCGACGACGCCGGCACCCTCGTGTCCGAGGACCGTCGGCGCATAGCCGGAGGGATCGGCACCCGAGGCCGTGTACAGGTCGGTGTGGCAGACGCCGCAGGCGACGAGCCGGACGAGAACCTCGCCGGCCTTGGGTTCGGCCAGTTCGAGCTGCTGAACCTCGAGCGGCTCACCGAAGCGCTCGAGCACCGCCGCCCGTATCTTCATCCGCTAGGCCGTCATGCGGATCGCGACGTCGTACTTCCCCACAGACGTCCGACGGCCCGGTGTGTCGCCGGCGGGCATCGCGTTCAGAGCCTCGTCTGCGCGGCGGTAGTCGTCCTCGTTCTCGAAGAACAGCACCACGAGCGACTTGTCCGCGTCCGCGTCGTGCAGGACGAGGATCTCCGTGGCCGGAACTTCGTCGGGCGGCTCCCCTTCCTCCATCTCGCGCCGCATCTCCTCGACACGGTCCTTCCCGACACCTTCGAACGACACGACACGAGCGAGAGCCATCTGCGTCTCCTTGTCGAATAGCGCGACGGTGAAGCTTCTCACGAAGTGAGCTCGTCGACGTACACGTTCCACGCTTTCACGTCTTCGAGGACGAAGACCCCGTTCGCGACGAACGGGTCGTCGAGCACCAGCTCGCGCGCCTCCTCTTCGCCGACGTTCTCGAGCAGCGTGTGCGACCCGGAGTTGTCCGCGAAAGGACCGCCCATGACGAAGATCCCGCGCTCGATCAGGTCGTCGACGAACGCCGCGTGCGCGTCCCAATCCGGTTGCTGCTCGGGCGGGCCGCTCGTCCACGTCGGTCCCGCGGAGAAGCGGACGACGATCCGGACGATTCGCGTGCGCGCCATCAGACCGTATCGTCCTCGACGATCGGCCGGCTCGCTTCGATCAGGCTGCCTTCGCGGCTCGCTCGAGCCCGTCGATCTCGATCTTCTTCATGCCGAGCATCGCCTCCATCACGCGCTGCGACTTCTCCCGGTCCGGGTTGCTCAGCAGCTCGTAGAGGGCCCGAGGGACAACCTGCCAGGAGACGCCGAACCTGTCCTTGAGCCAGCCACACGGACCCGGCTCGCCGCCCTCCGAGAGCTTCGCCCAGTACATGTCGACCTCGTCCTGGTCCTCGCACGTGATCTCGAACGAGATCGCCTCGTTGAACTTGAACTCGGGACCGCCGTTCAGCGCGACGAACGCCTGCCCGGCGAGCTCGAAGGAGACGGTCATCACCGTGCCCTCCGGCCGCGGTCCGGCAGAGCCGTAGCGGCTGACCTCGGTGATCTTCGAGTTCGGGAAGATCGAGGTGTAGAAGCGCGCTGCTTCCTCCCCTTCGGTGTCGAACCAGAGAAACGGCGTGATCTTCTGCACGGGTGCCTCCTCTCGCTTGATGTCGCGAGCATATGGACCGAGCGAGCCCTCGAGATTCATCGCGTGACTTTCACCCGCTCGCTTCATGCCAACTTCATCTCGCCTCCGTACGGTCGGACGGTGATGCGTTCGAAAGGGCGGCGAATCGCGACACTCGCGGCGGCATCGATCGCCGTCCTCGCCGTCGGCGGATGCGATGGAGGCGGGGAGAGCTCGGCGAAGAGAGCAGCGCCGGCCTCGACGCTCGCGGCCACGCCATGTGGGACGTACAGCGGCCGCGGGTGCGCGGCGGCGAGCGCGCGGATCGACCTGCGGAGCCCGACCTTCTCGCATCCGACGAACATCACGAACCCCCTTTTCCCGATCAGCCGGCTTCGCTCCGCGCTTCTCCTCGGGCACGTGGACGGCAAGCCGTTCAGGACCGAGACCACGCTTCTTCCCGGAACCCACACGGTCGTCTGGAACGGGCAGCCTGTCCGCGTGCTCGTCTCTCAGTACACCGCCTACCTCGACCGGCGGCTCGAAGAGGTCGCGCTCGACCGCTATGCCCAGGCGGACGACGGCTCCGTGTGGTATTTCGGCGAGGACGTCTTCGACTACCGGCGAGGCACGATCGCGCTCACCGAAGGAACGTGGCTCGCAGGGCGCGAAGGCCCGCCGGCGATGATCATGCCCGCCCACCCGAAGGTCGGCGACGTCTACCGAACGGAGAACGCCCCCGGGATCGTCTTCGAAGAGGTCACCGTCGAGGAGACGGGAAGGACCGTCACCGGTCCGCGCGGGCCGGTGCACGCTGCGATGGTCGCACAGGAGCTGCATTCTGACGGCGCCACTGAGAGCAAGCTCTTCGCGCCCGGGTACGGGGAGTTCCGGACGGGTGGTGGCGGCGATCTCGAGGCTCTTGCGCTCGCGGTTCCGACGGACGACGCTCGCGGTCCGCTCCCGGCGGCGTTGAACACCCTCACGACGGGCGCGTCGGGCATGCTCGAGTCTGCGCGAATCCGCGACTGGGAGGCAGCCGGGGCGACGCTCCAGACGCTGGAGGCCGCCTGGAGGACGGAGCAGGGCCGCTCGCTGCCGCCTCTGGTCGCCGAGCGGATGGCAGAGGGCGTCCTCGGGCTCGAACGCGCCGTCCACGAGCGCAACGTGGGAACGGCGGTCCAGGCCGCGATCGACGTGAGTCTTTCGTCGCTCGACCTCGAGCTTCAATACCGACCGCCGACGACCATCGACGTCGGGCGCTTCTACCTCAGGACGCAGCTGCTGCGTCTTGACGCCGCCCGCCACGATCTCGGCGACGTTGCGGGCGACGTTGCGGCGCTCGAATGGATTCGCGATCGAATCGTGGCCGCCTTCGGTCCGGACCCACTCAGACAGGTCGACGAAGGGCTGGCGGCGCTGCGCGAGGCGAGCGACGCACGGAACCTCGCGGCGGCGGCCGATCATGCGGCCCGTCTCGGCGCCCTTGTACGGCGACTCGCGTTCGGGTAGCCGGTTTTTCCTTCCGGTCGCCGGGTAGATCGGACTCCGTCGTGAGCCCAGCTCGGGAGACCGTCGTCGTCACCGGCGCGACGAGCGGCGTCGGCCGCGCGATCGCGCGCGCCTTCGGGCGCGACGGCTGCAACGTCGCGCTCGTGGCACGCGGGCAGGACGGGCTCGCGGCGGCCGCGCGTGACGTCGAGGCGGCAGGCGGCAAGGCGCTCGAGCTTCCGACCGACGTGGCGGACTTCGAGCAGGTCGAGGCCGCCGCCGCCCAGGTCGAGGAGACGCTCGGAGAGATCGACGTCTGGGTGAACAACGCGATGACGACCGTCTTCGCGTTCTTCGAGGACGTCGACGCCGACGAGTTCCGGCGGGCGACCGAAGTGACGTACCTGGGGTCAGTCTGGGGCTTCAAGGCCGCGCTCACCAGGATGCTCCCGCGCGACCGAGGCGTGATCGTCCAGGTCGGCTCGGCGCTCGGGAAGCGGGGCATTCCGCTCCAGAGCGCCTACTGCGGCGCGAAGCACGGCGTCCAGGGCGTCTTCGAGTCGCTGCGGTGCGAGCTCCGCAACCGCGGCTCGAACGTGCACCTGACGATCGTGCAGCTCCCCGGCCTCAACACGCCGCAGTTCTCGCACTGCCGCTCCAAGATGCCGCGCAAGCCGATGCCGGTTCCGCCGATCTACGAGCCCGAGATCGCCGCCGACGCAGTCCTGTGGGCCGCCCGGAACCGGCGCCGCGAGCTCTACGTCGGGATTCCGACCGCCTACACGATCTGGGGCTCGAACCTGGCGCCCTGGTTCGCCGAGTGGTACCTCGCCAAGACGGGCGTCGACGCCCAGCAGACCGACGATCCGCTCGGCACGGAGGTGCGGGAGGGGAACCTGTTCGCCCCCGGGGACGGCGATCCGGGAGCACACGGCGACTTCGACCGGCAGGCACATCCACGGAGCCTCCAGCTGTCGCTCGCGAAGAACCGGCGCACGGTTGCAGCGGCGGCCGGCGCGCTCGCCGCTGCCGCGCTCAGCCTGCGGCGTCGCTGACGCTACGTCCGGGGCCCGAAGAAGGGGCGCGGGAGCGCCCCTTCTGTCGCCTCGAACCGCTCAGTTCGGCTGCGGGACGATCCGGATGTACGGCTTCGGCGACTTCCAGCCGTCCGGGTAGGTCTGCTTTGCCTCCTCGTCCGAGACGGAGCCGGCGATGATGACGTCGTCGCCCTGCTGCCAGTTCACGGGCGTCGCGACCTTGTGCTTCGCCGTCAGCTGGAGCGAGTCGATCACGCGCAGGACCTCGTCGAAGTTGCGGCCCGTCGTCATCGGATAGACGAGGACCAGCTTGATCTTCTTGTCCGGGCCGATCACGAAGACGTTCCGGACAGTCTGGTTGTCGGCGGGCGTCCGTTCCTTCGGATCCCCGGAGACGCCTCCGGGCAGCATTCCGTACGCCTTCGAGACCTCGAAGTCGTGGTCGCCGATGAGCGGGTAGTTCGGCGCGGCTCCCTGCGTCTCCTCGATGTCGCGCGCCCACTGCTCGTGGTCGCCGGTCGCATCGACCGAAAGCCCGATGATCTTGACGTTCCTGCGTTCGAACTCGGGCTTGATCTTCGCCATGTAGCCGAGCTCGGTCGTGCACACGGGCGTGAAGTCCTTCGGGTGCGAGAAGAGCACCGCCCACGAGTCGCCGATCCAGTCGTGGAAGCGGATCTTCCCTTCTGTGGTCTCGGCCTCGAAGTCGGGCGCCGTATCGCCTATCTGCAAAGCCATTTCTTCCTCCTTCGATCGTCGAGGGAACGCTACGCCCCTCTAGCCGCCATCACAAGGCCGTAACGATCAAGGCGGGTCCCGTATTCGCTAACGTCGTCGAAGTGAGCGAGCGGCTCGAAAACCTCCTGCGTCAGGCGTTTCCGGACGCGACCGACCTCGAAGTGGTCGACCGGACCGGCGGGGGCGATCACTTTCAGGTGGTCGTGGCCAGTCCTCGCTTCGAGGGCCTGAACCTCGTCGACCAGCACCGCCTCGTCTACGACGCCCTCGCGGAGCCGCTCGGTGACGGCACCATTCACGAGCTACGAATCAAGACGAGAGGAGCGGGATGAGCGACATACGGGACAAGATCAAGGAGACGATCGACTCCGAGCCGGTCATGCTCTTCATGAAGGGCACCCCCGAGCGCGTCTTCTGCGGGAACTCGGCGCGAGCCCTCGACGCGCTGCGCGCGGTCGGCTCGCCGGTCACCGCGGTCGACGTCCTCCCCGACCCGGCGATCCGGCAGGAGCTCACCGCGCTCTCGAGCTGGCCGACGATTCCGCAGGTGTTCGTCGGGGGCGAGCTCGTCGGCGGCGCCGACATCGTCGAGGAGCTTGCTGAGACGGGCGAGCTGACCCAAACCCTCGACGCGAAGCTCGGCGGCGGCTGGCGCGACTCGGCGGGCGAGCGCGTCGTCTCCGTCAGCGAGCGCCGGAATCCGTTCGGTCTCGCCGCGCCCTCCTAACCCGCAGGCTTCAGAGCAGCGCGAAGAGCAACCCGAGGCCGACGAGCAGGAGCACGAGTCCGCCGACGGCGGCGAAGGCCCACGGGTTGACGGCGAGACGATTGTCCTCGTCCCAGCGACTCGCGGTCGGCTCGGCACGGCGCCGCATTCGGCCCATGCTACTTCGCGTCCCGCGCAGAACCTCCGACAGCCTGCTCCAGACGAGCGGGGTCGACGCCGGCGTCCTCGAGTAGCGACGCAATCGCGCTCGCCTCGCGGAGAACGCCGTGGAAGACGTGCTCGACCCTGAGCTCGGCCGCGCGCCGCTCGAGGGCGTCACGAAACGCACTCTCCATCGCGCGCCTCGCCTCGGGACTCGGTCGACGCTTCTCGGGGGGTTCCGCGGGCAGTGGCGTCCGGTCTCGGACTTGCGCGCGCAGCCCGTCGACGGTGGCACCCTCCGCGGCGAGGGCGCGCCTCACCGACGCAGACGCCCGCGCGAGGCCGAGCAAGAGATGCTCGGGCGTGAGAGCGGCCGCGCCCAGCGACGCCGCTTCGTCGCGTGCCGCCCGCACCATATCCCGGACCGAGGCCGAGATCGGAAGCGTCTCGGCCGTTCGGTGGACTGCTCCCGCCCGCTTCGCGTAGCGCTGGTGGGCTGCCTGCTTCGAGACGCCGAGCGTCTCCGCGATGCGGCTCCAGCTCCAGCCCTGCGCCAGTGCGGTCGAGACGTGTCGGACCGCGAGCTCGTCGAGCTCCCGCCGCAGCTCGGCGACGGCGCGGAGCCCCTCGCGAGGGTCGGCGGGTCGCGCAGCCTTGCGCGCGAGCGCGACGGGCGAAGTCGGCACGACACGTGTGTACCCACTCGTCAGGAAAACCTGACACAGCCCGTAAACAACCCTTGACGGATCATCGCCGTTGAGAACGGGGTTTTCCTCGATTTCAAGCCGTTTTCGGGCCGTTACCGCGCCGGTACAGCCGGCCAGCTTCGTTTCCCCTTCGTGCGGCCGGGGAATCGACAGGACGTGCAGATCCGAAAGACGGTTCAAAAGGTTCTCCGGGACGCACAGGGGCGCGAGGCCGGCTCGGTCAACGCGGCGATCGCGGCAAACGTGAACGAGTCCGGGACGCGAACCTCGATCTCGAGCCGTCAGCGGATCGTCCAGCGATCCGGACGTGCACGCACGTCCGGAGACGACTCGAAGGAGGGTTCAATGACGGAGCAGGTCGAATACAAGCCGCTCACGCGTGACGAGCTGAATCGCCTTGCGGGCGAGGAGCTCCCCGAGCGCGCGGCGATGTCGCTCATCAACGCGAACCTCGCCGCGCCGGTCAACGCCGCGGTGGCGCTGAACGTCGCGTCGGACGACTCGATCGCGTATGCGAACGCCGAGCAGAACGCGACCATCGACCAGACGGCCGGGTAAAACGGCCGCTTAAGGAGGAAGCAATGACCGAACAGAGCGAGTACCGCACGGTTTCCCGCGAGGAGCTCAACGAGCTGGCGGGCGAGGAGCTGCCCGAGAGGGCCGCGATGTCGCTGATCAACGCCAACCTCGCGATTCCGGTGAACGCAGCCGTCGCGGCGAACGTCCTCTCGGACGGATCGATCGCCTACGCGGACGCGACCCAGGACGGAACCTTCGACCAGACCGCCGGCTAGGGGAGGCGAATCACGTGACCGAAGTCAACGAGTACAGAGCGCTCACGCGCGAAGAGCTGAACGAGATCGCGGGCGAGGAGCTGCCCGAGCGCGCTGCGATGTCTCTGATCAACGCGAACATCGCCGCGCCGGTGAACGCCGCCGTCGCCGCGAACGTCCTTTCGGACAATTCGACGGCGTACGCGAACGCCGAGCAGAACGTCGACATCACGCAGACGTCGTAGCGGCTTCGCGGAACCGCGAAGTTCCTCGAGGGGCGGCCCTGGGCCGCCCCTCTGAGCATCATCAGGAGAGATCAGTGAGCGACAGACGAGTAACGCCGTTCGGTAGGGCGCGTTAAACACGAAAGTGGCGACCCCGAGCCCCGAGCGCGAAGCGGCGGCAGACGCCGCGACCGAGACGTCCCCCGACGAGCGTCCTCGCCTGGCCGAAGGCATCGAGCTGATCGGCGAATTCGAGGGCTCCGGTTTCAAGGATCCGCCGTTCCTCGCCCGCCGGGCGGACGGTCAGGCCGTCCAGATGCCGAAGCTCCTCTACCAGATCGCCGAGGAGGCGGACGGGCGGGCGACATTGAACGAGATCGCCGAGCGGGTGACCCAGAAGTTCGGGCGCGGGCTCGATGCGGAGGCTGTCGGGTTCCTCGTCGACAAGAAGCTGCGTCCGCTCGGCGTCATCGCGGGGGCCGACGGATCCGCGCCACAGCTGCAGAAGGTGGACCCGCTCCTCGCGCTCAAGTTCCGCGCGGCGGTGATCCCCGAGGGCGCCGTGCACGCGGTGACGACGCTCTTCTACCCGCTCTTCTTCCCGGTCGTCGTGCTCGCAGTGGTCGGGGGCCTGATCGCGCTCGACGTCTGGCTCTTCGCCTTCCACGGCGTGGCGCAGAGCATGAGGGACCTCGTCTACAACCCGATCCTCCTCCTCATGGTCCTGGGGCTCGTGATCCTCTCGGCCATGTTCCACGAGTGCGGCCACGCGACCGCGTGCCGCTACGGCGGTGCGAGGCCGGGCCGGATGGGTTTCGGCATCTACGTCGTCTGGCCCGCCCTCTACACCGACGTGACTGACGCCTACCGGCTCGGGAAGGGCGGCCGGCTGCGCACCGACCTCGGGGGCATCTACTTCAACGTCATCTTCTCGCTCGGGACGTTCGGCGCCTATTTCCTGACCGGCTACGAGCCTCTGCTGGTCATCGTGCTCATCCAGCACATCGAGATCGTCCACCAGCTGCTGCCCTTCCTCCGCCTCGACGGCTACTACATCATCAGCGACCTCACCGGCGTCCCGGACATGTTCAGCCGCATCCGGCCGATGCTCGCCAGCCTCGTCCCGGGCAAAGAGGCCGACCAGCGCGTGACGGAGCTGAAGCCTTGGGCGCGCTTCACGGTGCTCGCCTGGGTGATCCTGCTCGTCCCGGTCATCCTCTTCATGTTCGGGACGATGGCCTTCAACGCCCCGCGGATCTTCGCGACGGCGTGGGACTCGTTCGTCGTCCAGTACCACAAGACCGGCGACGCGTTCGGAAGCGGCAACGCGCTTTCCGGCGCGGCCGGGATCGTCCAGATGACCGCGCTCGCGCTTCCGAGCGTCGGCATGGTCGCGAGCTTCGGCCGGCTCGGGAAGCGAAGCCTCGTCGGTGCCTGGGCCTGGTCGGCCGGCTCGGCCGTTCGGCGAGGTCTCGTGCTCGCGAGCGCCACCGGTGCAGCGGGTCTGCTCGGGTTCGTGTGGTACCCGAACGGGGACTACAAGCCGATCCAGCCGGGTGAGAGAGGAACGATCCAGGGCGCCGTCGCCCAGATCTCCCACGTTTCGAGCGGGCGCCCGGGCCTGACCCCCGAGCGCGACCAAGAGCTCGGTGGGGCGAAGAACGTCCGCGACCGCGGGGGTCCGTCCGTCCCGAGCCCCACGGATACGGGCCCGACGTCGACGTCGCCGACAGGAACGAGCGGCTCGAGCACGACTCCTACGACGACGGGAACCACGACGCCGACGACGACGACGACGCCGAGCACCAACACGACCGCGACGACGACACCGACCGATACCACAGCAACGGAGACACTTACGACGCCATGAGACGCCTGACAATCCTCCTACTCGCGCTCCTTACGGCCCTCACGATCGCCGCAACCCGGCCTGCCCCCGCGCAGGCGAGCGACAGCGCCGCAGTCACCGTCAACCTGAAAGACGGCACCGACATCTTCAAGTTCGCGTTCCACATCGTCCGCACGACTCAGGACGTCGTGGACGAGACGAATGCCGCGTTCGCCTACGCGACCTGCACGGACTGCACCACGGTCGCGGTCGCCTTCCAGATCGTGCTCGTCTTCAGCGACCCGAGCACCATCACTCCGACAAACCTCGCGATCGCGATGAACGTCGATTGCGTCTCCTGCGACACCTTCGCCTCCGCGTACCAGTGGGTCTCGACCACGGGGGGCCCGGTGGTCTTCACCCCGGAAGGGCAGAAGCGGCTCAACGAGCTCAGGAAGCAGATCCGCGACCTCTTGCGCTCCGATCTTCCGTTCGACCAGCTGCAGGCCGAGCTGGACCAGATCGCCGACGAGATCTCCGACATCCTGAAGACGGAGCTCGTCTCGGTCGGGCCCGGTCAGACGGACAACGGCGAGAGCGGCGGCAACGGCGGAGAAGAGACGACCACGCCGAGCGAGACGACGCCGAGCGAGACGACGCCGAGCGACACGACGACGACTGAAACCACAACGACCGAGCCTTCGGCCGAGACGACCACCACAACCGAGACGACGACGACGCCGTAGGTGCGCGCTGCCGCCTGCCTCCTGGTCGCGCTCGCCATCGCAGTCGCCGGATGCGGGAGCGACAGCGCCGGCGACGTGCTCGGCCAGACGGCCGACAACCTCGGAACGATTCGAAGCGGCGACCTGACGTTTCGCCTCGCCGCGGCGACGAAGGGTGGGCCGGACGTCGGGTTCGAGCTTCAAGGACCGTTCGCGCTCGCAAAGCCCGGCGGGCTCCCCGTGACGGACATGAGCGTGACCCGGCTTGCCGGCGGTGCCGAGCAGAAGATCGAGCTCGTCTCGACCGGCCGGAAGGCGTTCGTCACCGTCGGCGGCTCGACATACGAGCTGCCGCCGAGCCGGGTCGAGAGCCTCCGGACTGCGGGCGCAGCGCGAGGAGGAGGCCTCGAGACGCTCGACATCGGAAAGTGGACGAAGGACCCGACGCTCTCGAACGGCGGCACCGTGGCAGGCACGCCGACCGACCACGTCCACGCGCGGCTCGACGTCGTGCAAGCGACGAACGACCTGCTCGCCCTGCTGAGCTCGCTCGGCGCGGGAAGCGCCCGCCGCATCAGCGGCCGGGATGCCGACCAGCTCCGCCGGGCAGTGCGGTCGGCGTCGATCGACGTCTTCACCGGCAAGAAGGACCGGCTGCTGCGGCGGCTCACGATCAACGCCGATCTCCGCGCGAACGCGCCCGCGGCGGTAAGACGCGCCCTCGGCGCGCTCGGGGAGGTGACGTTCCGGCTCGAGCTCGCTATCGCGCATCCGAACCGGCCCGTGCACGTGAGCGCTCCGGCCGACGCCCAGCCGCTTCCCGGTTAGAGGCCCTGGTACCTGGCCGAGCTCACGGCTCGGTGTGGACGATCACGTCGGCGATCTCGGGGTGCGCGCGGCGGATCAGCTCCTCCACTCGACTCGCGCGCGCGTGCGCGTCGGCCAGAGCGGCCGTGCCGTCCATCTCGACCGTGAGGAAGGCGAGGACGCCGTCGTCCGTCCGGAGGAACCGCAGCTCGCGCGGAGGCGCTCCGGTCGCGCCCTCGACGATGCTCCGCACGCTCTCGGCTTCGGCGGCGGTGTCCGAGGCGGCCAGCGGGGTGCCCGCCGCCGGCTCCTTGAGAGGCTCGAGATGGGTCTGGACCGCGTCGACCTCCGGGACGGAGGCGAGTATCTCGTCCTCGACACGCGAGGCAACCTCGTGCGCCTCGTCCAGGGAGATCGAGCCGTCGAGCTTCAGGTGGAGCGACACCTCCGTCCGGTCGCCGAGCTGAAGGACGGAGATGTTGTGGATCTCGCGCACCAGCGGGACGCGCAGCGCCGCCGCATGGGCGCGCTCGCGCAGCGCGGCCTCGGCTTGCTGCGGCTCGACGTGGACGACGACGTCCGCGCCCGGCACCGCCTCCTCGACCGCGTCCTCGACGGCGCTTGCCGCTTGGTGGGCCTGTTCGAGGGCGGCGGCCGGCGGAACCCCGATCACGACGTCGGCGAAGTGGCGCGCCGCCGAGCGGCGCATCCGGAGTCGCCGGAGCTCCACGCCCGGCTCGAGCTTCGCGATCGCTCGGCGCGCGGCCTCGTGCGCGGCGCTCGGGACGCGGTCCATCAGCACGTCCACGTTCTGGCGCATGAGACGGGCTGCGGCCGTGAGGACGAGCAGCGCGACGAACAGCGCCGCGGCGGCGTCCCCTTTCGGATGCCCCCCACGTACGAGGAGGAGGCCGACGAGGACCGCGGTCGAGCCGGCGAGGTCGCTCGCGAAGTGCAGGGCGCTCGCCGCGAAGGCAGAGCTCGTGTACCGCCGGGCCGCCCTCAGCGAGACGAGCGCCCTGCTGGCGTCGATCAGGATGACGATCCCGACGACCACGAACGCGTACCACGCCGCGTTCGGGTGCGAGCCGCCCCCGACCAGGCGGGCGACCGCCACGCCTGCGATCGCGAGGCTGGCGAGGACGAGAGCCAACCCCTCCGCGAGCGCGGAGAGGTGCTCGGCCTTCCCGTGCCCGTACGGGTGACCGACGTCGGCGGGCCGCACCGCGACGCTCACGGCGAAGAACGTCAGGAGCGCCGCGATGAGGTCGGTTCCCGAATGGGCCGCTTCGGACAGGAGGCCGAGGCTCCCGGTCGCCGCTCCGGTCGCGGCCTTGAGAGCGATGAGCGCAAGTGCGGCGATGACGGAGACGAGCGCAGTCCTGCGCTGCGGACTCACGACCGAAACGGTAGTCGAGACGCTCGTCGTTATCCTCTTCGCATGGCCGAGACCCCCCAGGCCGGTGTCACGTACGAGGTCACCTGCCCGCACTGCGGGAAGCCGTTCGAGGCACCGCTCCTCGCGGGTGGCGCCGAGCGCTACCAGGGGTTCAAGTGCCCGCACTGCCGCCTGTTCGTCGCGTACGACCGCGTGGACGGACAGGAGCCGCCCGAGAACGACGAGTAAGCTCCGCCGCGATAGCCGCCGATAACGTCGGCGTGGCCGTCGCCGAAGCACGCCTTCGCGGGCAGCTCCGCGCGCGCGCGCGGAGCTCGAGCCCCGTTCTGCTCGGCGCCCTCGTCGGCGTGAGCTTTCTCGTTCACGCCCTCGCCGCCTGGGCGCGCGCGACGCCGACCTACTTCCCGGACGAGTACCTCTACGCCGAGCTCGGACGCTCGATCGCCTCGGGCGGGCTGCCGCTCGTCCGCGGTGAATGGGCCGCCTTCCCGGCCCTGCTCCAGCCTCTCGTGACCGCGCCGGGATGGCTCGCCCACGATGTCGGCCTCGGCTTTCATCTCGTCCAGACGATCGAGGCACTCGTCGCGTCGCTCGCGGCCGTGCCCGCTTTCTGGCTCGCGACGCGGCTTCGGCTGAGCACGGGGGTCGCCCTCGCCATCGCGGCGCTCACAGTCTCGATTCCGGATCTCGTCTACACGGGCTTCGTGATCGCCGAGCCGATCGCCTACCCGCTCGTCCTGGGCGCGATCGCGGCCGGCACGGCTGCTCTCGCCGCCCCGACGCGTCGAGCTCAGATCGCGTTCGTCGCGCTCGCCGTGCTCGCGGCGTTCGCACGGCTCCAGTTCGCCGCGCTTCCGCTCTGCTTCCTCGCCGCGACCGTCCTCGTGGGGGCGCGCGAACGGCGACTCCGCACCGCGCTCCGCGAGCAGCTGCTGCCTCTGGCGCTCTTCGCACTTCCCCTTCTCGCGCTCGCCGCTGCGCCGGCCAGGCTTCTCGGCGTCTACCGAGGGCTCTTCGACTACGAGCTCGACCCGACCTCAGTGCTCCACTGGTCGGCGGCGACGGCGATGACGCTCGTCTACTCCGCCGGCGTCGCGCTCGTCCCGGGCGCGCTGCTCGGGACGGCCCTGCTACTCGCGCGACCGCGAAGTCGGGCCGAGCTCGCGTTCGGCTCGCTCCTCGCCTTCGTGGCAGCCGCGGTGCTCGCGCAAGCCGGGCTCGTGGCCGCGAACGGGCCCGAGCACGTCTTCGAGCGGTACGCGTTCTACCTGCTCCCGCTCGCCGCGACGGCGTTCGCGCTCTACGCGGCCCGCGGCTGGCCGGCACGGCCCCTCCACGCGCTCCTGGCCGTCGGGCTCGTGGCCATGTCTGCGCGCATCCCGCTCGCCGGGTTCGCAGCCGCAGACCAGAAGGAGGACTCCCCGCTGCTCTTCGCCGTCGCGAGGCTCGAGCAGGCAGCCGGCGAGGCCGGAACGGGGTCGCTCGCCGTCGCCGCCGCCGCCGCCGCGCTTGCGGGCTCCGCGATCCTCGCCTCACGGCGACCGGCGATCGGCGCGCAGGCGGTGTTGTGGATCTCCGTCGCCGTGTGCGCGCTGTCCTCGATCGGCGCCGCGGCGTTCGACCAGGAGAACGCCGCCGGCCTCAGGCGCGAGCAAGTCGGCGCCGACGCGTCGTGGATCGATCGCGCCGCTCACGGCCCGGTGACGCAGCTCGCTGCGCCGGGCGCGGAACGCTCGCGGACGCTCGGCCAGCTCTTCTGGAACCGCTCGCTCGACCGGCTCGTCCTCCTGCCGGGATCTCGGCCCGTCGATCAGTTCGGCGTCGCGCGCGCCCGGATCTCGCGAACGGGCGTCGTGCTCGTCGGCGCTGCGCCGCTCGAGACGCCGTTCGCGGTCGACGACGGCGCGGCCCAGCTCGTCTTCCGTGACGCCGCAGTCGTCGCCCGCTCGGGGTCGTTCTCGCTCTGGCGGCCGCTGGGAAGAGCGCAGCTCGCCCTCGCGCTGCAGGGCCGCTATCCGGACGGCTGGCTCGCCGCACCGAGCCGCATTCGGCTCTGGCCCGCCGGACCGTCCGAGCCGCTCCGGGGCTTCCTCCGGATCGTGCTCACCGTCCCTGCGCGGTCGCACGAGGTGACGGTCCGCGTGTCCTCGGCCTCGTCGGAGGAGCTTTCCGTTCTAGTCGCGCCCGGCAAGCCGGTCGCAGCCCGGCTGCGGGTGTGCGCGGACGGCCCGTGGCAGGCGCAGATCACGGGGACGCCAGCGCGCTTTCTCGTCGGAGCGCCCGCGGTACGGGCCGTCAGCGCACGTGAGCTCGGAGTCGCGTTCCGGCCGTCCGCTCGCGCGTGCGCGTGAGGCCTACACGCAGTCCCGGAGGCCCTGTGCCTCGGGCAGACCCTGCAGCTTCTTGAGCGTGTTGTTCTCGATCTGGCGGATCCGCTCGCGGGTGACGCCGAAGGCGCGGCCGACCTCCTCGAGCGTCCGCGGCGGCTCGCCCTTGAGGCCGAAGCGGAGCTCGATCACCTTCCGCTCACGAGCCGGAAGCGCGTCGAGCGTGCGGTCGATGTCGTCGCGGCGAAGGTTGAGCGAGGCCGAGTCGAACGGCGATTCGGCCTGGTCGTCCTGGACGAAGTCGCCGAGCTCGGACTCCTCGTCCTCGCCGATCGGCTTCTCGAGCGAGACCGGAAGCTGGGCCATGCGGAGGATCTCGCGCACCTCGGCGGTCGTGATCTCGAGCTCGGTGGCAATCTCGTCCGGCCTCGGCTCGCGCCCGAGGCGCTGCACGAGCTGGCGCTCGATGTGCACGACCTTGTTCAGCTTCTCGACCATGTGCACGGGAATGCGGATCGTCCTGGCCTTGTCCGCGATCGCGCGGGTGACCGCCTGGCGGATCCACCACGTCGCGTAGGTCGAGAACTTGTACCCCTTGCGGTAGTCGAACTTCTCGACCGCCCGGATGAGGCCGAGCGAGCCTTCCTGGATCAGGTCGAGGAACGAGAGCCCGCGGCCGAGGTACGCCTTGGCGATCGAGACGACCAGGCGGAGGTTCGCCTCGGTCATCTGCGTCTTCGCGGCCATGTCGCCGCGTTCGATCCGCTTGGCGAGCGTGACCTCCTGGTCGGCGGTCAGCAGCGGCACCTTCCCGATCTCGCGCAGGTAGAGGCGGAGCGAGTCGAGCGAGGGCTCGACGGTCAGATCGAGCTTCGGCCCCTTCTCCTCCTCGGCGAGCGCCGGCGCTTCGTGCGGCGGCGCCTTGTGCTCGACGCCTTCGACGAGCTCGATGCCGTGGTCGATGAGGTAGGTGTAGAAGTCTTCGATCTGCTCCTTCGTCAGGTCGACCTCCTCGAGGCCGGAGACGATCTCGTCGTAGGTGAGGAACCCCTTTTCCTGCCCTTCAGTGACAAGTCTGTGAAGCTCTTCTATGTCCGGAAGAGCGATGTCGACCGTGAGCATGAACCTCGCCTTTCTCGTTACCGGGGCAACGTGTCGTGCGTGGGCTGCGGCTGGGGACGAGGGCGGGGATATTACAAACACCTGGGGAAAAGCGGAAGGATTTCTTCAGAATTCGGCACGAATTGTGCCAACTCGCTCTTTCCGGCTGTTGATAACCGGCCGCGCGTCGAGCGCCTCGAGCGCGAGAATTCGCCCGGCCGCGGGACCGGCGGCGCGGGTCGCACCGTCCTCGACCTTGAGTGCGAGCGCGCTCCCGTCCGGGAGGCCGACACAGAGAAGCCCTTCGGCTCCACGCTTCGCGATCGCGCCCGGAATTCCTTCCATCACCGCGGTGTCGTCGGACTCCGGCCCGCCGACGAGCTCCGGATGCGCGAGCATCGCGGTGACGACGCGCGCCGCGCCGTCGAGCTCGCGCCGGGCGAGCCGCGAGAACGCCCGCGCGATCGCGCTCAACGGGACGGCGAAGGTCACCACGCCGCAGCCGTCGGCCGCGGTCGGAACGACGTCGGAACCGAGACCGCACGCCTCGGCGACGACGGCGCGAATCTCATCCTGGAGCGGGTGCCCGGCCAGCCTGTAGCCGGGCAGCGGCCATTCGCGACGCCTGCTGACGAGCAGCATGCCCGCGTGCTTCCCCGAGCAGTTGTGGCGCAGGCGGCTGCCGCCTTCCGGCCCGCACTCGAGGTCCTCCTCGGTCGACCACGAGCGGGCCAGGAGCGACTTGACCGCCTCGAGCTGATCCGGAAGAGCCTCGTGCGATGCCGACGCGATCGCGATCTCGTCGTCGCCGAGCTCCGGCGCGGCCGCCACGAGGGGGAGCGCCTGGAGCGGCTTCGCGACCGAGCGCATGTAGGAGACGAGCTCCGAGTCGCCCCACGCCTCGACCACGCCGCTCTCGTCCACCCGGACTGCGTGCACACGATGGCGGGACTCGATCTCCTCGCCACGCCGCACAGCTACGCTTATTTCCGGAAAGTGCCGGGGCATTTTCCGGGAGAGCATGCCCGAGTTTCCGGAAGTCGAGTCGGTCCGACGATTCCTCGACGCACGTCTGGCAGGCGTCGAGATCGTGCGGGCGGGCCCGGCTCATATCGCGACGCTCAAGACGTTCGACCCGCCCCTCGAGGCGCTCGAAGGGCGCCGTTTCGGCGGGGCCGACCGGCGCGGCAAACACCTGCTCTTCCCGACGGAGGACGGAGAGCTCGTCCTGCACATCCACCTCATGAGCGCCGGGCGGGTCTCGCTCGCTCGTCCGGGCGACAAGCGGCCGAAGACGCCGGCCTTTCAGCTCGGGTTCGCGGACGGCTCGGTCCTGCTCCTGACGGAGCGCGGCCCGAAGAAGCGGGCGAAGGTCGGCGTCTTCCGCCCTGACGAGCTCGAGGCGGAGCTGGCGCATCTCGGCCCGGAGGCGGACAGTCTCGGTCCGGGGCAGCTCGCCGCGATCCTCGCCTCCGACTCGCGGCGCCTCCATTCGCTTCTCCGCGACCAGCGACTGATCGCGGGCGTCGGCCGGGCCTGGGTGAACGAGATCCTGCACACGGCGATGCTCTCGCCCTACGCGCTCTCGACCGAGCTCGCCGACGAGGACGTCGAACGGCTCGACGCCGCGATCCACGACGAGCTCGCGCGGGGCCTCGCGCTGCGGATCGAGGGCGCCTCCGACAAGAAGGCCTACCGGATCCACAACCGGCTCGGCGAGCCCTGTCCCCGCTGCGCGACGCCGATCGCGCGGGTCGACTTCGAAGAGCACACGATCTTCTATTGCCCCGACTGCCAGACCGGCGGACGGGTATTGAAGGATCGCCGGCTCTCTCGACTGTTTCGTTAGGAGGACCCATGCGCTTCTATCCGGACGCCCCCGCCGACCGGGCCCGGGCGATCGTTCGCGACGTCTTCGCGATCGGGCTCCTCGTCCTGCTCGCGCTGCTCGGGCTGAAGGTGCACGACGCCGTCGACAAGCTCGCCGTGATCCCGCAGGGCGTCGACAGCGCGGGCACGGCCGTCCAGGGTGGCTTCCGGCAGGCCGCGGACGCCGTCGACTCCGTGCCGGTCGTCGGCGGCGACCTCGCCGGCGGTCTTCGCGACGCAGGGAACGCGACGGGCGGAAACGTGGCCGAGATGGCGCAGGAGGGCGAGGACCGGGTGCACACGCTCGCGAACCTCCTCGGGGCGATCACGTTCGGGATTCCGGCGGTGATGCTGCTCGCCGGCTGGCTGCCGCAGCGGATCGAGCAGGTTCGCCGGCTGACGAACGCTTCGCGGGTGCTGCACGGCGCGGAGCGCCGGCTCGTCGCGATGCGGGCGGCGTTCTCGCTTCCGTACGACGACCTCGTCCGGCACACGAAGGACCCGTTCGGCGACCTCGAGGCGGGACGCTACGACGGCCTCGTCGCCGCCGCCCTCGAAGACGCGGGCCTCAGGCGGTAGAGGCGCGCGCCTCGACGCTGCGGACGCTCGGGAGCGAGAGCACGACGAACGCGACGGCGACCAAGGTCGCCGCGGCCCCCCAGAGGGTCGTCGAGGCGCCGATCGCGACGGCGAGCGGTCCCACGAGCGCGTACCCGACCGCCTGGAAGCCGAGCGAGCCGAACCAGTCGTATGCGGTGACCCGCGAGAGCGCCTCGGCGGGAACCTGCTCCTGGAGCGTCGTCTCCCAGAGCGCGTTTCCGAGCGTGAGCCCGCCGCCCGCGAGCAATCCGCCGGCCGCGATCACGAGCGCCGGCGCGTGGACGGCGAGGAGGGCGATCGGAAGGCCGGAGGCGGAGATCGCCGCGAATGCGCGCACGAGCGGGCGGCGCGGACGAACGCGGAGGGCGACGAGCCCACCGGCGAGGGACCCGGCGTTGAAGACCGCGAGGACGAGCGCCCAGGCGCCGGCGCCCCCGAGATCCGAGCGCGCGATCGCCGGACCGAAGACGAAGAACGGGACGTAGGCGAGGTTGATCATGCCCGCGGCGAGGACGATCGTCCGGAGCCACACGCGCGAGCGAAACTCGTCCCACCCCTCGACGAGGTCGCGGACGAACGGCTGTGTCGCGAGCGGCCTCGACCGCGGCACCGACAGGAGCGCCAGGAAAAGCGCGCTCGCGGCATAGGTCCCGGCATCCGCCGCCAATGCCCAGCCCGGCCCGACCGTCGCGACGAGCACGCCGGAAAGCGCGGGGCCCGCAATCTCGCCGGCCGCCATCGCCATGCCGCGAAAGGCGTTCGCGTCCTGGAGCCGCTCCCCCGAGACGACCACAGGCGTTAGGCCGGTGAGCGCGGGTGCGAAGAGGCCGTTTCCCGTTCCGGTCAGGGCCTGCAGGACGACGATCTGCCAGAGGCTCGCCGTGTGGGTGAGGAGCAGGGTCGCGGTCAAGCCCTGGCTGCCGAAGCGGAGCAGGTCGGCGCCGACCATCACGCCGCGCCGCGAGAAGCGGTCGGCGAACACGCCGCCGACGAGCAGCGCGGCCACCCACGGGATCATCCGCGCCGCGAAGACGAAGCCGAGGTCGGTCGCCGATCCCGTCAGGTCGAGCACCGCAAACGCGAGGGCAAGCGGAGCCATGCCGTCCCCGAGCAGCGAGATCGACTGACCCGCGAAGTAGAGGCGAAACTCGCGCTCGCCGAGGACTCCGAGGCGCGTGCGGAGGCCCATGACTATTCGGGCAGGTGCACGACCAGCCGCTCGCCGGCCTCGAGTCCTCCGCCGAGCGCCTCGATCACGGCGACCGCGGCCGCCGCCTGCAGCTCGCGCAGCTCGTGGCCGAGCACGACGGGCCGCGAGTAGTCGGTCATGGGGCCGATCTCGATCTCGGGCCCGCGCACGGCCACGTCGACCCGCTCGAGCCCCCCGTGCCGGCGCGTCGCACGGACGAGCTGCTCGAGCGCTCGGCGCGCCGGCTCGGCATCGACGCGGACCGGCGCTCCCTCGCCTGTCACCGACACGCTGTCCGAATCGAGACCCGCGACCGCCTCGTCGACGAGAGCGCGGGAGTCCACCTCGGTCAACGTCGGCTCATATGAGCCCGCCTGGATCCGCGCGACGAGCGACAGCTCGTCGACGAGGGCGCTGACCTGCTCGGCGGCCGCCTCGATCATCGCGACGTACCGGCTCGCCGGCGCCTCGAGCTCGCTCTTCGAGAGCGTGCGCGCGAAGCCGTAGACGGTCGCGAGCGGCGTCCGGATGTCGTGGCACGCGAGGGAGACGAGACGCGGAAAGCGTGAGGAATCAGGCGATGTCACGGGTGGTACGGTTGGCGTATGGCCGAGAGAGTAACGCCCGCGCTGGACCTCCAGGCCTCCGCCCCCGATGTCCGCATCGGCCTCTCGCGTGCGGGCGTGACAGGGGTGGAGAAGGCGGTCCGCATGCAGCACGGCGGCCAGGACGCCCTCGTCTACGCGACGATCGACTGCTTCGTCGATCTCGACCCGGCGCAGAAGGGCGTCCACATGTCACGGTTTCCGGAGCTCTTCGAGGAGGCGATCGACGAGCTCGTGATCGGCGAGCGGCTCCTCGTCGAGCGCCTCGCCGAGTACATCGCGAAGCACATCGTCGCTCGCCAGGAGGCGCTTCGAGCCGAGGTGAAGATCTCGGCGCGCTATCCGATCGAGCGCTCGACCCCCGTGAGCGCGCTCCAGACACAGGAGCTCGTCACGCTGGTCGGTCTCGCGGCGGCGAGCCCGACCGCCTCGCGGCGAATCGTCGGCGTCGAGGCGACTGGGATCAACGCGTGCCCGTGCGCGCAGGGCCTCGTACGCGACCAGGCCGCCGAGCGGCTGGGCGTGGCGGGCTTCGAGGACGCCGACGTCGCGCGGATCCTCGAGGTCGTCCCGCTCGCGACGCACAACCAGCGCGGCCGCGGGACGCTCTACGTGGGGACGGACCTCCGGCTCGACGCTGTCGATCTCGTCGCCCTCGTCGAGCGCTCGATGAGCTCGCCGATCTACGAGCTCCTGAAGCGGCCCGACGAGCTCTTCGTCGTGGAGCACGCCCACCTGACGCCCCGCTTCGTCGAGGACTCGGTGCGCCTGATGATCTCGAGCGTGCTCGAGGAGTACGACGAGCTTTCGGACGACGACTTCGTGCTCGCACGGCAAGTCAACTTCGAGACGATCCACAGCCACGACGTCCTCGCCGAGCGGTTCGGCACCGTCGGCGAGCTTCGGGGCGAGCTCGTGACCGGCGCCCCCGCGGCGCGCCAGACCGAGCTCACAGACTGGCTTCGCGCCCCGGCGTAGGAGGCCCCGGAACCGGCGCCTTGCGCCGGCCGCGCAGCTGAGCCCGCGTCTCGGTGCCGGCTAGGAGCCGTGCGATGTTCGCGCGGTGGAGGACGACGATCGCCGCGGCGCCGCCCGCGGTGAAGGCGACGACCGGCCACGAGGCGCCGAACGCGACGGCGAGAAGCGGAAGCGAGATCGCGCTCGCCATCGAGGCCACCGAGACGTAGCGCGTCGCCAGGAAGAAGATCCACCAGACGACCACGGCCCCGAGCGTCGCGTGCGGCGCGACGGCGAACCCGACGCCGCCGGTCGTCGCGACGATCTTCCCGCCGCGTCCGAAGCGAAGGAAGAGCGGGCGCCAGTGCCCGGCCATCGCGGCGACGCCGGCGAGCACGGCGACGAGGTCGCCCGCCAGCCAGCGCCCGAGGAGCGCGGCGAGGAAGCCCTTGGCGATGTCCAGCACGGCGACGGGGAGCCCGTAGCGCCAGCCGAGCGTGCGCCAGACGTTCGTGGCGCCCGGATTGCCGCTTCCGAACTTCCGGATGTCGATGCCGCCGAAGAGCCGCGTCAGCCAGTAGCCCCAGGGCATGCTGCCCAGGACGTAACCCAGGGCGATCAGGCCGACGGCCGCCACCGCTCGAGAGCTACGTCTCGATCTGGTACCGCGACACCCAGTCGTTCACGACGTTCCAGTCGAGGTTGCCGAAGAACGCCTCGATGTAGGACGCGCGGTCGGTCTGGTAGTCGAGGAAGTACGCGTGCTCGTAGACGTCGAGCGCCACGAGCGGGGTCGCGTTCCAGATCGGGAACGTGTTCTGAGCGTCCCCGATGTAGTTGAAGAGCCGCTGCTCGTCCCAGTCGTATGCGGTCCACGCCCAGCCGCGGCCGGCCATCCCGGTCGCCTTGAGGTCGGCGCGCCACGTCGCCGCATCGCCGAAGTCGCGCTCGATCAGCGCTGCGATCGCCCCCTCGGGATCGCCGCCACCCCCGCCGAGGTGCGCGAAGTAGATCTCGTGGTTCTTGATCCCGCCGATCGCGAACGTGAGATCGACCTTGAGCGCGCGGATCTCTGAGTACACCTGGTTCGCGCTCGAGGCGTCGATCTCAGCGAGCTTTCCCATGATCTCGTTCCGCTTGTTCACGTAGCCCTCGTAGAGCTTGTAGTGGGCCTCGATCGACTCGCGCGAGATCCCGTCGAGCTCGTACAGCTCGGGCCTGAGCTCGCGGGCGCCGATCTCCTCGTGGTTGAAGGCCAGCGTGGCCATCGCCGTCGCTCCTTTTCGTCGCTCTCTGCCTGGCCCGGAGCTTATCGTTCTCCCATGGCCGGCTCGTATGCTGCGCTCGTCACCGGTGGAACAGGCCGCGTCGGAGGCGCCGTCGCGGGTGCGCTCGAGCGCGAGGGCTTCCGTGTCCATGCGGCCGGAAGCCGCGACGCGGATCTGACCCGGCCTGACGAGGCCCGGGAGCTCGTGGAGCGCGTCGCGGCCGAGCTCGGCGGACTCGATCTCCTCGTGAACGCGGCGGGCGCCGGCTTCGAGCCGCGTCCGGTCGCGGACGTCGACGAGGCGCTCTGGGACGCCGCCTTCGACGTGACCGCGAAGGGCAGCTTCTTCGTGACGCAGGCGGCTGCTCCGCATCTGCGCTCCTCCGAGCTCGCCCTCGTCGTGATGATCGAGGACGTTGCCGCCTACCAGCCCTGGCCTTCGTTCGCCGCCCATTGCGCCGCGAAGGCGGCGCAGGCGATGCTCACCCGGGTGCTCGCCCGCGCGCTCGCGCCGGACGTGCGTGTCTGCGGCGTGGCGCCCGGGACGGTGGCGGTCGAGCCGGGCCAGGCCGAGCGCCGGGCGGCCGAGACGCTGCTCGGCCGGGTTGGCTCTCCGGAGGACGTCGCGGAGGCCGTCCTCTATCTGACGCGGGCCGAGTTCGTGACGGGCTCGTCGCTCGTCGTCGACGGCGGACGCATGATCGCCCGCTGAAATCCGGGCCGACCGGCGGGGCGTATCGTTGACGGGATGCCGGCGCTCGCAGCGGCAGCGGAGACCGACGCCGCCCTGATCGAACGGATCGGGCGGGGCGACCGCGACGCCTTCGACGAGCTCTACCGACGCTTCGCGCGCCCCGTGCTGGCGCTCGCCGTGCGCCAGCTCGGGGACAGCGGACGGGCGGAGGACGCGGCGCAGGAGACGTTCGCAGCCGTCTGGCGCTCGGCCAGGAGCTTCCGGTCCGAGCGCGGGACGGGTTCGGCGTGGCTCTACGCCGTCGCCCGGCATGCGATCATCGACCGCGCCCGGCAGCGGCGCGACGCGCTCGCCGAGGCGCCCGACGAAGCCTCGCCTGACGCGGGGCCGGCGGAGCAGGCCGAGCTTTCCTGGCTCACCTGGCGCGTACACACGGCGCTGCAGAAGCTGCCGGAGCGTGAGCGCGTCGTGCTCGAGCTCGCCTACTGGAGCGGTCTGTCTCAGAGCGAGATCGCGAGCTACCTGAACGTCCCGCTCGGAACCGTCAAGACGCGCACGCGCGCCGGGCTCGGACGTCTCTCGGGCCTGCTCGAGGAGCTGAACGAATGACGGAGCACCACGATCTCAGGCGGCTCGTGGGCGACGACGTCGACCCGGACGAGCTCGAGCGGCTTCGGTCCGCGCACGAAGCGCTGCTCGCCGTGCCGGCGCCCCCGCCGGTCGTTCCGCGCTCGCTCGACGAATCCGTCGCCCGCGTCCCGGCCGCCGCACGGCGCTGGACTCGGCCGCGGCTGGCGGCGGGCCTCGCACTCGCCGCCGCCTTCGCAGCGCTCTTCGTCGGGCTCGGTGCGTGGCTTGCCGGCGGTGGAGATTTCGAGCCGGAGCGGACCGTCGCGATGGAGACGATGCCGGCCGCCCCCGAGGACGCGTCGGCGGTGATCAAGCTGGGAGCCCTGTCGAAGGAGACCTGGAACTACACGCTCGAGCTCGACGTCTCCGGGCTTCCGACGCTCCCTCGCGGGGGCTACTACGTGCTCTGGCTCGCGAAGCGGAAGGAGTACGCCGCGACGTGCGGGACGTTCAACGTCGGCAAGGGCACGACCCGCGTCTACATGAACGTCTCCTACGACCTGGCGCACTACGACGCGTGGGTCGTGACGGCGCAGCTGCCGGGACAGAGGCCGGATTCGCCGCATCCGTGGCTCCTCCAGGCGAAGACGACGAAGGCGTAGAGACGATCGCCTACGGGGCGACGCGGCCGTTCGCGACGAACGCGGCGTGCGTGACCGGCATGTGCTCGGCGAAGAGCTCCTCGCACGCGGCCGCGTAACGGCGGATCTCGCGCTGGGCAGTCTCGGCTGCGCGCAGCGAGACGAAGTTCATGAGCGAGCGCGCGTTCACGGTCCAGTAGAACTCGGTGTAGGCGCCCATCGGGATCGCGCAGCGGGCGAGCTCGCGCGCGACGCCCGCCTCGACGAGCCGCTCGTACGTCGCGTACGCGGCTTCGTAGACGGCCTGGAGCTCCTGCCGCGTCGTCTCGGCGAGCTCGGGATCGACGGGATCGAACGAGTAGGCGCCGGGCTTTCCGACTTGTGTACGGACGTCCTCGGCTTCCGGGACGTAGAAGTCGTCAGTCGCTCTCGCATACCGCATGCTGAACTCGTTGAACGAACCGACGCGGTGGCGGAACCATTCGCGTGCGACGAAGAGCGGCGCCCGGACGTGGAAACGGAAGGCGTTGTGCTCGAACGGCGTCCCGTGACGGTCGCGCATGAGGAAACGCACGAGGCCCTCGTCGGACTCGTCCATCGCCTCCTTCCGCCGGGCGAAGCTCACGCGCGCGGCGTTTACGACCGAGAGGTCGCTCGCCATCGTCCCGTCGAGACGCACGAAACCGTGATCGAGAACGCGGATCTCGTTCTCGACGGCCGGACGGGTGGCGACGCTCATCGCTCTCGAGTCTAACGGCGGCCCTGGAGGTCATCGCGGGCGCGACTCCCTCCGTGGAAGCCCTCTCCGTCGGCGCCGTTCACGTCCATGAGGCTATGCGCCGAAGCCGCCTGCCGCCAGATGTCGAATCAAGCCTCGCCCGACGCGGACAGGACCCGGTGCCAGGCACGCGTGTCGAAAGTGTCACAGCGTCGCGGTCGCCGAAATGCGACGCAAATCCGGCAGTGGAGCCGCAGGTTGTCCATTAGGGTCGCGTCTAGCGGAGACGTGAGCGGTGCCAGGCACGGGTAAAAGAAGTGTCACAGGCGAAGGCGGTTCGCCGGGCGGCGGCTCGGGCCGGAGGGAGGGCGGGCGGCTTTTCGTCGGCACCTCCGGGTTCTCGTATCCCAGCTGGCGGGGAGGCTTCTACCCGGAGAACGCGCGGCCGTCGGAGTTCCTGCCCTACTACGCGACGCGGCTCCCCTCCGTCGAGCTGAACACGACCTTCCACCGGCTCCCTGCGGCTGGCCAGTTCGAATCGTGGGCGCAGGCAGCGCCTCCGGGCTTCGTCTTCTCGGTGAAGATGAGCCGGCGGATCACGCACTTCGGCGGTCTCGACGCGATCGGAACGTTCTGCGAACGCGCGTCCGCCCTCGGGGATCACCTCGGTCCGATCCTGATCCAGTTCCCGCCGACGCGATCGCGGGACGACGGCCTCCTCCGGCTTTTCCTCGACTCCCTCGACCCCTCGCTGCGATACGCATTCGAGTTCCGGCACGAGTCGTGGGCGGGCATCGACGACGAGCTTGCCGCCGCCGGTGTCGCGCTCGTCGGGTCGCTCGAGGGCACGGCGCCGTTCCGCTACCTCCGTCTGCGCGAACCGCCCTACGACGAGGGCGCGCTCGCAGCCTGGGCGGAGAGGCTCCGTCCTTTGCTCGCCGAGCGGGTGGACGTCTACTGCTACTTCAAGCACGAGGACGAGCCGGATGCGGCCGCGTACGCCGAGCGCTTGAACCAACTCTTGACCGCGGCTTAGGACAACTCCTCAAATGAAAACGGGGCCGCCGCCAGCCCCGCTCTCGATCTTCTCCTATCCAGGTGCCCCCGCCGCATCGGGGCCGCCCGGTATGTCCACACAGCACCTTGCCGGAACGCGGCTCCGGCGTCCCCCCTCCGAGGGAGTTGATCGTCTCCCCCGTCGGGAGTTGACCGCGTTACTTCACTCCGTCGAGCGAGCCAGTCGTAGGGTGCGCGTGTGCCGAAGCTCGTCCTCGTCCTGTCTGAGAACTGGACGCTGACGCCGCCCCGAGACCTGCACGCGCTCGTGCGGATGGCCGTCGAGGCGGAGGAGGCCGGGTTCGACGCGGTCATGGTGAGCGAGCACGTCGTGCTGGGCCGCGGCGCGGACGCAGAGGGGACTCCGGCGAATCCACGCGAGTACGCCCTGCCCGGAAACCAGGATCCCCGGACGTCCTGGCCGAGCTCGCTGATCCTGCTCGCGGCGATCGCGTCGGCGACCACGACGCTGCGCCTGGCGGCGAGCGCGATCATCGCGCCGCTTCGGCACCCGATCCTCCTCGCAAAGGAGATCGCGACGCTCGACCTCCTGTCCGAAGGCAGGCTCGTCGTGCAGCCCACGGTGAGCTGGCATCGCGCCGAGTACGAGGCACTCGCCGTTCCGTGGGAGAAGCGAGGCGAACGACTCGACGAGCAGCTCGCCGCGTGGGAGGTGCTCTGGCGTGAGACGCCCGCGTCCTTCTCAGGGCGCCACTACAGCTTCCAGGACGTCTTTCTCGAGCCGAAGCCGTTCTGGCCCGACGGGCCACGGCTCTGGTTCGGAGGCAGCTCGCTCCATCCGCGGCTGCTGCGCCGGCTCGTGCGCTACGGGCACGGCTTCAACCCGCTCGGACAGCCGACCGACGAGGAGCTGGAGCGGCTCGCAGCGGCGATGGCCGCAGCCGGCCGCGACCTGGCCGAGCTCGAGCTCGTCGGCGGGGCACGCGCGCGTTTTCCGGACGAGTCGAGCGTCGCCGACCTCGATTCGGCCCTCGACTCGATTCCGCGGCAGGTCGAGCGCGGCTTCACGACGTTCTGCGTCAAGCCGTCGCAGTTCACGGACGATCCGGCAGAGGTCGGCTCGCTCTGCCGCGAGATCGTCGCGCGGGTCGGGCCCTAGAACTCGGGCCCGCTGCGCGCTACGCTCCGCTGCTCCGGGGCAACGAGACAAAGGAGATCCATGCGGAGAATCGCTTTGCTGTGCGCTGCAGCCGCGTCGGCGCTTGCGCTCGCGTCCTCGGCCGGCGCGATCACGTACGGCGTCCCGGACGGCAACGGCCATCCGGAAGTGGCGGCCGTCCTGGCGCAGCAGGCCTACTCGGACGGGACGTGGGCGGAGTGCACGGGCACGCTCATTGCGTCCCGCGTCGTCCTGACCGCCGAGCACTGCGACGAAGGCGTCAGCCGGGTCGCGGTCACGTTCGACTCGTCGTACGACGCGGCGACGGGCACCACCTACTGGGGCACGTGGCACGGTGATCCGAGCTACAACCAGGCGCAGAGCGATCCGCACGACATCGCGGTGATCGTGCTCGACAAGGCGCCGAGGGGCATCACGCCCGCTCGCTTGCCGAGGGCCGGCTCGCTCTCGAACCTGCCGAGCAACCAGCAGTTCACCTCGGTGGGCTACGGCGCCCAGTCGGTGACGAACGACCCCGGCGGACAGACGTTCCACTACGCGGACATCCGCTACGTCTCGACCGGGACGCTCAACTCGATCAACCCGGCGTGGCTGCGGATCTCGCAGAACCCGTCCACCGGAAACGGCGGAACGTGCTACGGCGACTCCGGCGGCCCGAACTTCCTCGGGGCCGGGGCGACCGAGACGAACATCGTCGCGGCGACGACGATCACGGGCGACACGCCCTGCCGCTCGACCAACGTCGATTACCGCCTCGATACACGCTCTGCCCGCGCCTTCCTCGGGCAGTTCGTGACCCTTCCGTAGGTTGAACGAACGAGGGCGGCCGTCACGCGACGGCCGCCCTCCTCCACCGTCTCAGTCGATCTTCGCCATGACGTGCTTGATGTTCGTGTAGTCCTCGACTGCGTAGATCGACTTGTCCTTGCCGTAGCCGGACTGCTTGAAGCCGCCGTGCGGCATCTCGGAGACCCCGCTGCCGTGGTCGTTGATCCAGACCGTGCCGAACTGGAGCTTTCTCGCCGCGTTCAGCGCCCTGCCGACGTCGCGCGTCCAGACCGACGCCGCGAGCCCGTACGAGACGTCGTTCGCCCACGCGATCGCCTGGTCGTCGTCCGCGAAACGCTGGACCGTCACGACGGGACCGAACACCTCGCGCTGGACGATCTCGTCGGACTGGTCGACGTCGGTCACGACGGTCGGCTTCACGAAGAAGCCCCGGTCGCCGTTCGAGTCGCCGCCGGTTAGCACCGTCGCCTGCGCGCGCTCGAGGAAGCCGAAGACGCGCTCCTGCTGTGCCTTCGAGACGACCGGGCCCATCTCGATCTCCTTGCCCTCGGCCGGGTCGCCGACGTGCAGCGACTCGACCGCCGGAACGAGCTGCTCGAGCAGCTTGTCGTATACCTTCGGCCCGGCGACCACGCGGGACGCCGCGGTGCAATCCTGGCCGGCGTTCCAGAAGGCACCCGTGCGGATGCCTGCTGCGACGGCAGCCGGATCCGCGTCGTCGAAGACGAGCACGGGCGCCTTCCCGCCGAGCTCCAGGTGGACGCGCTTCAGCGACTCGGCCGCCGCGCGCGCGACCTCCTTTCCGGTCGCGACGTCGCCGGTCAGCGAGACCATGCGGACGTCCGGATGGCGGACGATCCCTGCCCCGACCGGTTCGCCGTCGCCCGTGATGACGTTGAGGACGCCCGCGGGCAGGATGTCCTTCGCGTAGTCGGCAAGCATGAGCGTCGTCAGCGGCGTCTGCTCGGACGGCTTCAGGACGACCACGTTGCCTGCGGCGAGCGCGGGGCCGATCTTCCAGATCCCCATCATGAGCGGGTAGTTCCAGGGAGCGATCTGGCCGACGAGGCCCACGGGCTCGCGGCGGATCATCGAGGTGTAGCCACGCATGTACTCGCCCGTCGCGCGTCCTTCGAGCGTCCGGGCGGCCCCGGCGAAGAAGCGGAGGTTGTCCACGCACTTCTTGAGCTCGAAGCGCGAGGCCCGAATCGGCTTGCCGACGTTCTGCGACTCGACCTCGGCGAGCTCGCCCGCGTGTTCCTCGAGGGCGTCGGCGAGGTCGTAGAGCATCGTCGAGCGCTCGCCCGGGGTCGACTCGAGCCACTCCGGGAGGGCGCGCTTCGCGGCCTCGACCGCGCGCTCGACGTCGGCCTCCGTTCCCTTCGGAACTTCGGCGATCGTCTCGCCCGTGGCCGGGTTCAGGATCTGCTCGACGTCGCCGTCGACGGCGTCGACCCACTCGCCGCCGACGAAGTTCTGGTGTCTCGTGATGGTGATGCTCATCCTCGCTCCGTTCGCTCGCTGACGCGGAAACGATACCCCTACACGTCCAGATCGAGCAGCCGCGCGGCGATCGCGGCAGCGCACTCGGCCACGGCGAGCGAGCCCTCGACGTCGAGGCTCTCGCGCAGGTCGCGGCTGCCCTCCGTGAAGATCGCCACGGCGACGGCGCCTCGCTCGGCGTGGCTGAGGAGGCCGGCGTCGGCGCGAATCCCGTCGAGCTCCCCGGTCTTGTTGGCCACCGTCAGCGGCTGCTCGCGCCCGTGGTACTGCGCGTAGAGGTTCCACGGGAGCCAGCGCGGAATCTGATCCTGGTAGTGCTGGCGCTGCAGGACGCCGCGGAGGTTGGCGCAGAGCTCGGGCGTGGCGATCTCGCCACGGGCGACGAGCGTCAAGAGCCGAGTCTGCTCGTGCGGCGTGGAGATGCCGATGCTTCCCTCGAGGTCGTGCGTGATGCGGCCGAAATCGACCGGGCCGTGGATCCGCGTTTGTTCGAGGCCGAGACCCGCGACGTAGCCGTTCACGTGCTCGGCCGGGCAGCGCTCGAGGAGCGCATTCGTCGCGACGTTGTCGGACATCGTGATCGCGAGCTCGATCGCGTCTCGCAGCGAAACCGTCGCGAGCTCGAGTTGCTTCAGGATTCCGCCTCCCCCGACGCGCTCGCCGGTCTCCGGGAGCCGGAGCTCGTCAGCGAGGTCTAGCTCTCCGCGGGCGACGCGGTCGAGGACGGCGCAGACGAGGGCCAGCTTGATCACCGAAGCCGTCGGAAAGAGCTCGCCCTCGCGCCGCCCGACCTCCTCCCCGTCGGCCAGGCGAACGGCGTGGAAGCCGAGCCGGCCGGAGAACGCGCTTTCGAGGGCGTCGATTCGCTCGTCGAACGGCAGCTCGGGTCGGGGCGAGATCGGGACGTGGTCGCGGGCCGTCGCCATCGACCTATCCCGTCACCGCGGCGATTGCCGAGACGGCGCCGATCACGAGCGCGACCCCGAGCAGCTGACGGCGCCGCGGCCGCTCGCCGAAGAACGCCGTCGCGACGAGCACGGCGACGGTCGCGAACTGCGCCGCGAGCACGCTCGCGACTGCGACCGGGCCGTGAGCCGCCGCGGCGACGAACGCGAGGTAGGCGAACGAGTCGCCGAGACCCCAGGCCGCGACGCGCCAGGGATCGAAGCGCCAGCGTGTGGCCGCGCCGGTTCGCAGAGCGAGCGGCAACGCCCAGAGCAGGCCGCTCACGCGGATGACGAGAAAGCCCCAGAAGACGCCCAGGTCGTCGGAGACCGGCGTGCTGAGCACGAGGATGAGGCCCCAGATCGTCGCGCAGGCGGCAGCCGGGAGGGCGCCCGAGCGCCCACCGCCCTCGCCCATCGCGGCGAGCACGACCCCGAGGACGGCAATTGCCAGCAGCACCAGAACGGAGGTCCGGAGCCGCTCGCCCGCGGCGAGCGCGATCGCCGCGGCGACCGCACCCTCGCAAGAGATGATCGGCGCGACGATCGAGACCGCCCCGTGCTTGAAGGCCGTGAATCCGGCCTGGTAGCCGAGCACGGTGAGAGCGCCGAGGAGAACGGCTAGGAGAACGCCTCTCGTCGTCCAGTGCGGAGGGTCGACGAAGATCGCAGCCGGGGCGATCGCCACGACTCCGATCGCCATCGCGCCGAAGACGACGGCGAAGGGCCCGACGCTTCGGGTCGCCTGCGCGAGCCAGACGTCGGGCACGCCCCAGCAGGCCGCAGCGGTCAGGCCGAGCAGCACGGTGAGCAGCATCGGCCGCGCCCCGCGTTATGAGGGTTGCGCGTGCAAAGGCCCGCCGATCGCCGCCTTGATCTCCTCCAGAGCGACCGGGTCGTCGATCGTCGAGGGGACGGCGTACTCGCGTCCCGCCGCGATGCTCCTCATGGTCGCGCGGAGGATCTTTCCGGAACGGGTCTTCGGGAGGCGCTCGACCACGCGCGTCTCCCGGTAGCAGGCGAACGCGCCGACCTGCTCCCGTACGCGCGCGACGAGCTCGGCGTCGACTTCACCCGGATCGCGGTCGGCTCCGGCCTTCAAGACCACGAGCCCGAGCGGAACCTGCCCTCGGAGCTCGTCGGGGACGCCGATGACGGCGCACTCGGCCACGTCCGGGTGCCCGGCGAGCACCTCCTCGATCGCACCCGTCGAAAGCCGGTGCCCCGCCACGTTGATGACGTCGTCGACGCGTCCCATCACGAAGAGGTAGCCGTCCTCGTCGACGTGGCCGCCGTCGCCCGTCGTGTAGTAGCCGGGATGAGCGCGCATGTAGGCGTCCTCGAACCGATCGTCGGCACGCCAGAGCGTGGTCAGCGTCCCGGGCGGAAGCGGAAGCCGGACGGCGACCGCACCTTCGACGCCCGCCTCGACCTCGCCTCCCTGCTCGTCGAGGATCCGGATGTCGTAGCCCGGGACGGGACGGGACGGCGAGCCCGGCTTCACCGGCAGCGGCTCGATGCCCATGCAGTTCGCCGCCATCGGCCAGCCGCTTTCCGTCTGCCACCAATGGTCGACGACGGGCACGTCGAGGAGCTCGCTCGCCCAGTGGTAGGTGTCCGGATCGAGCCGCTCACCCGCGAGGAAGAGGTACCGGAAGCGCTCGAGGTCGTGGCCGGCCAGATACGAGCCTTGCGGATCCTCCTTCTTGATCGCGCGGAAGGCGGTCGGAGCCGTGAAGAGGACTCGGACCCCGTGCTCGGCGATCACGCGCCAGAAGGCGCCCGGGTCGGGCGTTCCGACGGGCTTGCCCTCGTAGAGAACGGTGGTGCAGCCGGTTAGGAGCGGGGCGTAGACGATGTACGAGTGGCCGACTGCCCAGCCGAGGTCCGACGCCGCCCAGAAGACGTCGCCCGGGTGCGTGTCGTAGATCGCCTCCATGCTCCAGCGGAGGGCGACTGCATGGCCGCCGTTGTCCCGGACGACGCCTTTCGGCATGCCGGTCGTTCCGGACGTGTAGAGGATGTAGAGCGGATCCGTGGCCGCGACCGGGACGCAGTCGGCCGGTCGCGCCCCGGCGAGGAGCTCGGCCCAGTCGGCGTCCCGTCCCTCGACGAGGGAGGCTTCGGCCTGCTCGCGCTGGAGGACGAGGCAGCGGTCGGGCCGGTGCTCGGCCTGCTCGAGCGCCCGGTCGAGGAGCGGCTTGTACTCGATCACGCGGTCGACCTCGATTCCGCAGGACGCCGAGAGGACGACCTTCGGACGGGCGTCGTCGATCCGGACGGCGAGCTCGTGCGCGGCGAAGCCGCCGAAGACGACGGAGTGGATCGCTCCGAGCCGGGCGCACGCGAGCATCGCGAAGACGGCCTCGGGCACCATCGGCATGTAGACGACGACCGTGTCGCCGTGGCCCACGCCGAGATCCGCGAGCACACCTGCGAGGCGCGCGACCTCGTCGCGCAGCTCGCGATAGGAGAAGACGCGCGTCGTACCGGTCACGGGACTCGCGTACACGAGCGCCGGTTGCTCGGCGCGCCCGCCCCCGACGTGCCGGTCGAGCGCGTTCTCGCACGTGTTCAGCTCCGCGTCGGGAAACCAGCGGTAGAAGGGCGGGCGCGAGGCGTCGAGGATCTCGTCGGGCTCCCGGGCCCAGTCGATCGCCGCCGCCGCGTTGCGCCAGAAGCCGCCGGGATCCTCCAGGCTGCGGCGGTAGACGCGCTCCAGCTCGCCCACGGCCCTACTTCGCCCGGCTCGCGGCCGCCGTCGCCTTGGCCTTGCGCTCGTGCGCGCGCCAGGTGAGCGCCCAGCGCGCAGGGTCGTCGTGCGGCGCCTGATCCATCTTGTGCACGGTGCTCGTGTGCGGGGCCTCGAGCACGGTCTCGGGCTCCTCGTAGGCCTCGCGCGAGATCTCCGTCAGGATGTCCGCGTACTGGTCGAGGTCGGCGCGCGAGTACGACTCGGAGGGCTCCAGGGTCATCGGCTCGGGCACGATCCACGGCTCGTGGCTCGGGAAGTAACTGGCGACGCCGAAGTCGGCCGTGCGACGGGCGACGTCGAGCGTCGTGACCCCCGTCTCCTCCTGGAGCTTCTCGAGGCTGTAGCGGATCTGCTCGAGCCGGTGCTCCGCGTTCGCGTCCGAGAACGAGACCTCGACTCCCCGCACCTCTGACAGCCGCTTGGCGAGGTAGTTGTTGTTCAGGACGGCGACCTCGGCCACTTCGCGCAGCCCCTCCGCACCGAGGCTCAACACCCATGCGTACGAGCGGACGACCGTCGCAGGCACCCCGTGGAACGACCGGATCTTCCCGACCGACTGCGGCCGGTCGTAGTCGAGCCGGTAGCGCGAGCCGTCGAACTCGACCGTCGGCACAGGCAGGAACGGTGCGAGCTCGTCCGTCACCCCGGCGGCGCCGCAGGGCATCCCCATCGAGCAGTGCGGTGACGAGAACGTCTTGTGCAGGTTGAACTGGCAGAGGTCGAACCCGGCCTCGCGCGCACGCGTGATCCCGAGGATCCCGTTCGCGTTCGCCTGGTCGTAGTGGCAGAGGCCTCCGGCGTCGTGGACGATCTCGACGATCTCGTCGATGTGCGGGTTGAAGAGGCCCGTGTCCTCGGGGTTCGTGATCATGAGCCCGGCCGTGCGCTCGGACAGGGCCGCCCTGATCGCGTCGGGCTCCGGATAGCCCTTGTCGCCCGAGTAGACGGTCACGACCTTGTAGCCGGCCGTCGCCGGCCCCGCGCCGTCGCACGGGTGCGAGAAGATCGTCGTCACGATCTCGTCCCGCTCGGTGTCGCCACGTGCTGCGTGGTAGGCCCGCATCATCCGGGCGTTCGCGTACACGGCCTGCGAGCCCCCGGCGGGCTGAAACGTGAAGCGGCTAAGACCCGAGATCTCGCAGAGCATCTGCTCGAACTCGTAGAGAACCTGCAGCATCCCCTGGACGGTCTCGTCGTCCTGCAGCGGGTGCAGGTCGGCCACGTTCGGGGAGCGGATCAGCTCCTCGTTCACCTTGGGGCTGTACTTCATCGTGCACGTGCCGAGCCCCAGGTGGATGTTCACGTCGCAGCCGAGCGTCTCGTGCGAGAGCCGAAGATAGTGGCGCAGCACGTGCGGCTGGCTCAGCTCGGGAAGCCGCGGCGGCTCCGAGCGCCGGAGCGCCTCGGGTACATCCGCGAGGGCGTCGCCGACCCCGGCGCGGATCTCGTCCTCCACCTCGGGGACGACGAGGGCGCGCTCGCCCGGGTTCGAGACCTCGAAGAGGATCGGCTCGTTCCAGCTGGCCTGGTGGAAGGGGCGCAGCGTCATCGCAAGACCTCCGCGAGCTCGGCGACGAGCCGGTCGATGTCGGCCTTCGCGTGCACCTCGGTGACACAGTAGAGCGCGCTCTGCCCGAGGTCCGCGTATTCGGCGGACAGGTCGAGGCCGCCGAAGATCCCCCGCTCGCGAAGCGCCCGGTTGAGCTCGGCGACCGTCCGGCCGGTCCCGCCGAAGTCGACGACGAACTCCTTGAAGAAGGGCGCGTCGAGCCCCGGTGCGCGGACACCCGACAGCTCGTCCAGGCGGGCGGCCGCGTAGCGCGCCCGTTCCATGATCCCCTCTCCAAGCTCCGCGAGGCCCGCCGGTCCGACGAGCGCGAGGTACGCGCCGGCGACGATCGCCCAGAGGTTCTGGGTCGTCCCGGTGTACTCCTTCGAGTCGCCGCGCTGCACGTACGAGGTGCGCTCCCAGACGACCTCGCCGAAGCCGTGCTCTCCCTCGACCGAGGTCGGGCCGAGCCCGATCAGGAAGGTCGGATACTCGGAGACGAACCGCTCTTCGTCGGACGACGCGACGAAGCCCGCGAGCCCTCCGCCGTGATGCATGTGGATTCCGAGCGGCTGGAGCTCGCCGCACACGATGTCGGCTCCGTAGCGCGGCGGCGCTTCGAGCACGCCGAGGCTGATCGGATCGACGCCCGCGACGAAGAGGGCGTCCGCGTCGTGCGCAAGCTCCGCGATCTCCGCGGCCTGCGTCTCGAGCGTCCCCAGGAAGCTCGGCAGCTCGACGTACACGCAGGCGGTGTCGTCGCCGACGGCCTCGCGGATCGGGTCGAGCTCGAGCAGGCCGGTGCTCCGGTCGAAGGGAATCGTGACGACGTCGACCCAGGGCGCGCAGTAGCCGGCGACGATCGAGGTGCGTTCGCGGCCCATCGACTCGGGGACGAGCGCGACGCGCCGGCCGGTGATGCGCGAGGCCATGCAGATCGACGTCGCAGCCGCGGAGCCCCAGTCGTACGTCGGGAGGCTGACGGCGTCGAGCTCGACGAGCTCGCCGACCATGCTGGCGTACTCGAAGAGCGCCTGGAGCTTCCCGTGGTCCGAGTACGTGTCGCCGTAGTAGGCGGTCACGAACTCCCCGCGGTTCGCGATCTCGTCGCACACGGCGGGGACCGCGTGCGGCCAGCAGCCGCCGCCCAGGAAGCTCAGCGTCTCGGCGCAATTGTCGTTCCGGGCCAGCAGGCCGCCGACATGCCGCCGAAGCGCGTGCTCGGCGCGTATCGGCTTCGGCAGGTCGAGCAGGCCGGGCACGCGCAGACGCTCGGGGATCGCCCCGTAGAGCTCGTCGACGTCCCCCACCCCGATCGCGTCGAGCATCTCGCGCTTGATCCGCGGGACGGAGTTCGGGATGTAGGGGTGCGGCTTGGTGAGCTCCTCCATCGTCACCTCCTCAGCTTGCGATCCTGTAGACGATCTCTCGGCCGTCGCCGACGACGACGCGGCTGTACCCGGCAAGGGCCTCGTCGAGACCCGGGTCGCCGGTGTCCACGCGCAGCGGCAGCCCGCCGAGCGCCGCGATCTTCGCCTCGGTGGCCGCGATCACGATCCGCTCCGGCCCGACGCGCTCGAGCACGCGCGCGGAGAGCTGCTGGTTGCCGCGCCCGAAGACGAACCCCTGCCCGCCCACGGGCGTGACGAGCACGGCAGCGTCCTCGCCCTCGGCGAGCTCGAGCAGCGTGCGCTCGTCCGCGTCTGCGACGAGGCATTCGCCGCTCCGCAGGACGTCGACCCCGAGCAGCGTCTTGTCCAGCCCGAGCAGTTCGAACACCGCCCGCGTCGTCGTTCCGGGCCCGACGAACCACGTCCGGTCGCCGAAGACGCGCTCGACGAGGTGGTGCGCGATCGCCTCCTGCGCGGCGTGCTCGGCTCCCAGCGTTCGCACCTTGGCGCGCTGCAGGAGCCGCCGCTCGAGCGGGACGTTGAGGTAGCCGTGCAGCCGCGGCGAGACGGATCCTTCGCGCAGGAGAGCCTCGTCGACGTCCATGACCTCGGCCGCGCGCAGCTCGCGCCGCTCGTCCGCGAGGAAATGTGCCGCCGCCTCGCCTGCGCTTCTCGGATTCACCGCGAACACCGCCGAGTGCATCTTCACGCCTGCGGGCACGCCGAGCACGGGGATCCGATCGCCCACGGCCTCGAGCACGTCGACGGCCGTGCCGTCTCCCCCGGCGAAGAGGAGCAGGTCGACGCCCTCGTCCACCATCGCCGCCGCGGCGGCGCGGGTGTCGTCCGCCGAGGTAACAGGCCCGATCGACCCCAGAACCCGTGGTTCGAGCCCCGCCGCCCGAGCCTCCTCCTCGCCCATCTCGCCCGCGTAGGCGACGAGGTCGAGCGGCGCCGAGGCAGCGGCCGCCGCCGACAGCGCCTCGACCGCTCGAGGCGGAGCAACCGCCTTGGCGCCCCGGCCGCGGGCCGCTTCGACCAGGGCGGCATCGTCGCTGCCCTTGAGCGCGACGCTGCCTCCTATTCCGGCGATCGGATTGACGACGACGCCCAGACGTCCTACCGGCGGGCCTCCGCGTGCTCTGTCTCGACGACGTCGGCGGGCGCAGCGTGTCCGTCGCGAATCCAGTCCACCGGACGCCGCGGACGCTCGTCGACCGTGAGGCTGAAGACGTCGGGGCGGTTGTAGTGTCCGGTCGCGTCGAGCGCCTGCTGCTCCTCGCCGATGCGACCGAGGTCGATCTCGGCGTAGAGGATCGTTTCCTCCCCGTCGGTCGGCCCGGCGAGCCAGCGGCCGTCTGGCCCGATGATCCCTGAGCCGCCCGTGAGCAGCACGTCGTCTCCCGAGACGCCCATCGCGTCCCCGAGCTCGAAGTCGTCGGGAAGGGCCCGCGCCGTCGCGTAGGCGCCCACGCAGAGCACGTAGCACCGGCCCTCGAACGCGTAGTGCCGGCTCGCGAGGTGGTGGACGTCGTCCGCATCCGGCCAGACCGCGACATGGACCTGCTCACCTTTCGCGTGCATCGCGAAACGCGTGAGCGGCATCCAGTGCTCCCAGCAGATCAGTCCGCCGAGCCGCCCGAGCGGCGTGTCGAAGACGTGGAGCGTCGACCCGTCGCCCCGTCCCCAGACGATCCGCTCGGCATGCGTGGGCACGAGCTTGCGATGCGAGCCCAGGATTCGCCCGTCGTCGGAGATGAAGAGGAGGGAGTTGTAGAGCGTGCCGGCCGAGTACGCGTCGTCCAGCTCGTGAATCCCGATGACGACGTGCACACCGGCCTCGCGGGCCGCGCGACAGAGCTCGTTCGTGGACGGGCTCGGTACCTCGACGGCGTTCTGCTGCAGGCGCGCGTACGCCCGCTTCGAACGCGGCTCGTTCCACTCGGCCGCGTGGTAGATCCAGGAGGGATAGCCGGGGATCCAGGTCTCGGGGAACGCGACGAGCCGCGCGCCGTTCTCGGCGGCTTCCCCGATGAGCGCGACCGCCTTCTCGACGGTCGCTTCGCGATCGAGGAAGACCGGCGCCGCCTGAACGACCGCCGCGATGTACCCGTCGTCTGCCATTCGACCCTCCGTGCTCGACGGAGCCAGCATTACGCCGCTCCACGAGCAACGCAAGTACGAGTCCGTTCCGTGCGGCGGTGGTACCCTCGCGCTGTGAGGCGTCTTCGCACGTTCGTCGCGTTCGTCGACCGCTACGTCGTCCTCGCCGGGCGCAACTGCTGCCCGGGGCGCTCGTGGACGAGGCTCGACCGCAGCATCGCCCGCCGGGCCAAGGACTCCTGCTAGCCGTCGAGCTGCGCGCTTTCGGCGGGCCCGAGGGGCTCGCGGTGGCCGATCGTCCGGATCCGGAGCCCGGCAACGGCCAGGTGCGCGTCGACCTCGTCGCCGCCGCGCTCAACCGGCGCGACTGGTGGATCCGGCGCGGCGGGGAGGCCGAGTTGCCCGTCGTGCTCGGCTCCGACGGCGCAGGTGTGGTCTCCGCGCTCGGAGCCGGAGTGGAGGGGATCTCGCCTGGCGACGAGATCGTGATCTACCCGGGCATCGAGTGGGGGTCCGAGGATGCCGTTCCTGGACCGGCGTTCGAGATCCTCGGCGTCCCGAGCCAGGGGACGTACGCGGAGCAGATCGTCGTGGCCGCCGAGCAGGTTCGGCCGAAGCCGGCCGGGTGGTCGTGGCTCGAGACGGCTGCGCTGCCCGTCGCCGGGCTCACGGCGTGGCGCTCGCTCGTGCGCCATGCGGATGCGGGGCCCGCGAGATCGATCCTCGTGCCGGGAGCGGGCGGTGGGGTGGGCACGTTCGCGGTCCAGATCGGCGCGGCACTCGGAGCGCGGATGGTGGCCACGTCGTCGAGCGACGAGAAGCGCGAGCGCCTGCGGTCGCTCGGCGCAGCCGCGGTCGCCGACTATCGCGACGACGGCTGGCCCGACGTGCTCGGCCCGGTGGACGCGGTCGTCGACGGCGTCGGCGGAGGAATCTGGCCCGGAGCGTTTCGGATGCTCCGCCCCGGCGGCACCCTCGTCTGCTTCGCCGACACCGTCGGCGAGATCGGCGAAGTCGACATCCGCGAGCTCTACTTCGCGCATCACGCGATCCAGGGGACGACCCTCGGCAGCCCGCGGGAGTTCGACGCGCTGCTCGCGCACTGCGCGGAGGCGTCGTGGCGCCCGGTGATCGACAGTGTCTTCCCGCTCCGGGAGGCCGGAGAGGCGCACCGGAGACTCGACGCACCCGACCGGTTCGGAAAGATCGTGCTCGCCATCGACGAGGTCAAGATTTAGCCTTCAAGGGCAATGCGCGTCGAAGACGAGGCTTCCGCCCGCTCCGCGTTCTTCTCCACGAGGCCGATCAGCCGCGACAACCTCGTGCCGGAAGACCCGGCCCTCGGGCTCGTCGCCTTCTCGAGCCCCTTCGATCCCGAGCCGTCCCTCCGGATCGAGGGCGGGCGGGTCGTCGAGCTGGACGGGACGCTCGAGGCCGACTTCGACATCCTCGACGAGTTCATCGCGCGGCACGGGATCGACCTCGACGTCGCCGAGGAGGCGATGGCGATCGAGACGGTCGACCTGGCGCGGATGATCGTCGACCCGGCCGTCCCGCGGCGCGAGGTCACGCGCCTCGTCGCCGGGCTGACGCCGGCGAAGGTCGCGGCGACGCTCTCGCTCCTCACCCCCGTCGAGATCCTCCAGGCGATGCAGAAGATGCGCGTCCGGCGGACGCCCTCGATCCAGGCGCATGTGACGAACCGGGTCGACCACCCGCTCCTGATCGCGGCCGACGCCGCCGCGGCCGTCGCGCTCGGCTTCCGCGAGCTCGAGACGACGGTGCCCGTTCTGCGAGACGCGCCCTCGAACGCGCTCGCGCTCCTGATCGGCGGTCAGGTCGCCGCGGGCGGGGCGCTCACGCAGTGCTCGGTCGAGGAGCGCACCGAGCTCGAGCTCGGGATGCGCGGCCTGACGACGTACGCCGAGACCGTCTCCGTGTACGGAACCGAGCAGATCTTCGTGGACGGGGACGACACGCCGTGGTCGAAGGCGTTCCTCGCCTCCTGCTACGCCTCGCGCGGCCTGAAGATGCGCTTCACCTCCGGCTCCGGCGCCGAGGTGCTGATGGGCGCGAGCGAGGGCAAGTCGATGCTCTACCTCGAGGCGCGCTGCATCGCGGTGACGCGCGCGGCCGGCGCTCAGGGCGTCCAGAACGGCGGCATCGACGGCGTCAACGTCACCGCGTCCGTTCCGGACGGGATGCGCGAGGTGATCGCCGAGAACCTCTGCGTCATGCTGCACGACCTCGAGTCGTGCACCGGCAACGACACGCTCATGTCCGCCTCGGACATCCGGCGGACCGCGCACACGTTTCCGCTCCTGCTCGCGGGCACGGACTTCCTCTTCTCGGGGTTCGGCTCCATCCCGGCCTACGACAACGCCTTCGGCCCCTCCAACATGAACGCCGAAGACCTCGACGACTACTTCGTCGTGCAGCGAGACTGGGGCTTCGAGGGAGGTCTCCGCTGGCGCGAGGACGCGGAGCTCCTCCCCGTCCGGCGCCGCGCCGCCGAGGCATGCCGCGCGGTCTTCGAGGAGCTCGGTCTGGCCGAGTTCGACGACGAGGACGTCGAGGCATGCGTGCGGGCTCACGGCAGCCTCGACGTGCGGGCGCTCCCGCCGGATCTCCCGGGCACGGCCTCCGAGCGGATCATGCGCGACGGCGTGACGGCTCTCGACGTCGTGCGCGCGCTCGCCGAGCGCGGCTACGACGTGGAGGCCGAGCGCGTGCTCGAGATGATCCGCCAGCGGCTCCTCGGCGACATCCTGCAGACGTCCGCCATCCTCGACGAGGACCTGAACGTCCTCTCGTCGCTGACAGACGCCAACGACTACGCGGGACCCGGGACCGGCTACCGCATGTCGCCCGAGCGGCGGAGCGAGGTCGCTCGCGTGCGCCAGGTCTGGTCGGCGTCGGATCTCGCGGCCGAGCAGGCCCGGTCCGAAGGTTGCGTCGCTCTCCGCGAGAGCGGACCGGCGAAGCGCGGGACGCGGCCGGACGAGGTCGTCGTGGGAGTCTCACCCGGGTTCGGGGAGGAGATCTGGACGGCTCTGAACGGGATGACCGTGGCGGAGGTGCTGCGGCAGGTGCTCGCGGGCGTCGAGGAAGAAGGGCTCGAGGCGAGGCTCGTCCGCGTGCTCCGTTCGATCGACCTCGGCTACATCGGCTGGACCGCCGCACGGCTCTCCGGCTCGGGCGTCTCCGTCGGGCTGCAGGGGAAGGGCACTGCGCTCATCCACCGTGCCGACCTCCCGCCGCTGGCGAACCTCGAGCTGTTCTCGATCGCGCCGCGGGTGACTCCGGAGCTGTATCGCGCGCTCGGCCGCAACGCGGCGAGATACGCGAAGAGCATCGCCCCCGAGCCGCTGCTCCTCCCCGAGTCGAGCGAGCCGCTCGGTCCGCGCTATCACGCGCGCGTCGTCCAGCTCGTCGCGATCGAGCGCCGCCTCGCGCGTCCGGCCGAGCCCGTCGAGCTGGAGGCGGCGTGGCCGAGCTGAGCTATCCGCTCGCCTCGAGCGGGCGCGAGGCCGTCCGCTCCGTGTCGGAAAAGCCGGTGGCCGAGATCACGCTGGACGCCGCCGTTGCAGGGGAGCTCGAGGCGGGCGACGTCGCCATCGCGCCGGAGACGCTCGAGCTCCAGGCGGCGTTTGCCGAGGAGGGCGGCAATCCGCAGCTCGCGGAGAACCTGCGCCGGGGCGCCGAGCTCGTGTCGTTCTCGGACGAGGAGCTGCTCGCGTTCTACGACATGCTGCGCCCGGGCCGATCCTCGGCCGAGGAGCTGGAGGGTCTTGCGAAGAGGCTCGAGGCACGAGGAGCCGAACGGTGCGCCGCGCTCGTTCGCGAGGCCGGGGCGGCCTATGAGCGGCGCGGCCTGATCGCGTAGCATCGGCCACGGCTACGTCGGAGGAGGTGCCCATGAGGCGCGAGGTAGAGATCGCACGCGAGAACCTGACGGCGCTCGCGACGACCGACCGCGGACGGACGCTGCTGCAGCTCGCTCTGCGCGGGATCCAGCAATCGGGCCGCGGGCTCACGGTCGGCTGCTGGGTCAGGCCGGACGGCGGGGTGTCCGGCTGCGTCTTCCAGCACGCCTACTGGCAGGGAGTCGCCGAGGGCTCGTTCGCTGAGGCCGGCGCCGTGCGGAACCAGATCCGCGACTTCGTCTCTGCCGAGGACTTTCGTCTCGTCACTGGGGCGATTCGCGCGCTCGACGTGCTCGGGAAGCGGCGCTTCCTCCGCAGGCGGGGGCTCCGGCGGGTCCTCGACGAGGAGGCCTGGCGGGCGACCGTCGAGCGCCTGCTCGTCGACGCGCTCGCCGAGACGGGCGCGGCGGCCGAACGCGAGCCCGCGATCGCCTGAGTGCCGCTCGTCGCCGGCGTCGACGTCGGCAACTCGACCACCGAGATCGCGGTTGCCCGCGTCGAGCCGGGCGGAGAGCCGGCGTGGCTCTTCGTCGCGAGGCGGGAGACCACCGGGCCGAAGGGGTCGGCTGCCTGCGCCGAGGGTGTCGCCGATCTGATCGCGCGCGCCGAGCGAAGGCTCGGCGAGCGGCCTCACCTGGCCGTCCTCGCGGAGCTTCACCCGGTCGAGTCGGACCTCCTCGAGCTCGGCCGGATCGAAGAGCTCGCGCTGCGGCGGACGGCGATCGCACGGCCGGCGAGCGACACGCCCTCGGGGGCCGGGGTGGGCGTCGGGACGCTCGTCTCGCTCGAGCAGATCCAGCAGACGGCGGGAGCCGGAACGGTGATCCCCGTCGTCGGCGACGCCGACTTCGAGGCCGCGGCGGCAGCGCTCCGCGAGGCGCGCGACCGGGGCTGGACGATTGCGGCGGCAATCGTCCAGGGAGACGACGGCGTCCTGATCGGCAACCGTTTCGACCGCTCGGTGCCGATCGTCGACGAGGTGGGAGACGCCGGCGAGCTTCCGCTCTCGGCCCTGGCTGCAGTGGAGGTGGCCGAGGCGGGCGCCACCGTCGATTCCCTCTCCGACCCGCTGAAGCTCGGCGTCCTGCTCGGCTTCGGGCCCGAGGAGGCGCGCGCGGCCCGCACCGCCGCACGCGCCGTCGCAGGCTGCCGCGCGGCGATCGTCGTCCGGACGCGCGACGCCGGGCCGGACGAGCGGACGGCCGACGCTCCCGTCACGCTCGTCCTGGCGAACGGGGAAGAGGAGCCGCTCGACGAGCGCGGCGAGCCGCCGCCTCCGGGGGCGCTTGCGGCCGTTCGCGGCCCCTTCGGCGACCGGAACGGTCTCCTCGACGTCTTCTGGCGATCCCTGCCGGCCCCGTCGGACGATCCCGGCTTCGCGCGGAGGCTGGCGCGCAGGCGTGCCGTCGCGCTTGCGCTCCTCGCCCACGGCGAAGGCTCGAGCCTGACGGACGCGGTCGGCAGCCTCTGCGCCGGCGGCTCGCGCGTCGTCGCACGCGAGTCGGACGCGGCCGTTCTCGGCGCGTCGACGACGCCGGGCGCGGGGCGGGCACCGTTCGTCCTCGACCTCGGCGGAGGAACCGTCGACCTCCATCGCGACGAAGGCGCGGTCGTAACGGCGGGTGCGGGGGATCTCGTCACCCGCATCTGCGCGGCGCTCCTCGAGTGCGGGCTTCCGCTCGCCGAGCGGGCGAAGCGGCATCGCTCGGCACGGGTCGAGACGCCGTTCACCCTCCACCACGAAGACGGGAGCCGGACGTTTCTCGGAGAGCCGGCCGATCCTGCGGCGCTCGGGCGTCTCTGCGTCGTCGAAGGTCACGCGCTCGCGCCGCTTCCCGCACCGCTCGCGCCGGAGGTCTGGCTCGGATTGCGCCGCGCGGCGAAGCGGGACGTGCTTGGCGCGAACGTCATGCGCGCCGTCGAAGCGATCGGCGGCGTGCCGCGCGGAGAGCTCGTCACGCTGGTCGGGGGATCGGCCTCCGATCGGGAAGTCGTCGACGTGGTCGCCGCCGCGCTCGATCCTCTCGACGTCGCCGTCGCCCGCGGCAACGTGCTCGGACGGCACGGGCCGCGCGCCGCGGTGGCCGTCGGGCTGGTGCTCGCCTTCGCGGCGGGCGCGGGTCGGTGAGCGACCCGCTCGTCCTCGCGCTGGCCGCCTCGGAAGGCCCGCTCGGTGGGCTTCTCGCCGGGTTCGAAGAGGAGGGCGTCCCGCTGGAGATCGAGCCGGCCCAGGGCACCGCAGGCGAGCTCGCCCGGAGAGCTGCCGGGCGGGCGGCGCTGGGCGTCGGGATCGGTGCAGACGGGGCCTGTGTCGCCCTCGTCCTTGCCGCAGCGCCGGGCAAGCCTTACCTCGGCGCGCCGGCCTCGGACGCCCGCGCGTTCGCCCAGGACGCGGCCCGGGTGGTCGCACGACGACCTCTCCGTCAGCCGTAGACGATCACGCTGCGCGCCGTCTCGCCCGCCTCCATGCGGCGAAAGGCGTCGTTCACGTCGTCGAGCGTGCATTCCGTGATGAGGGGATCGAGGCGGAGGCTTCCGTTGCGGTAGAGCTCGACGAGGATCGGAAAATCGCGCAGCGGCACGCACGAGCCGTACCAGGAGCCGCGTACGCTGCGCTCCTCGAGCGTCGCCGTGAGGGCGTCCAGCGGCACTCGGGCGGCGGGAGGCGCCATGCCGATCAAGAGCGCCTGGCCGCCGCGGCCCGTGAGCTGCAGGGTCGTCTCGATCGTCTCCGGCCTACCCAGCGCCTCGAAGGCGTGGTCGACGCCGCCCGGAACGAGCTCGCGGACCGCCTCCACCGGATCCGACTCGCTCGCGTCGACGGTGTGCGTGGCGCCGAGCTCGCGTGCCAGCTCGAGCTTCGAGCGCACGACGTCGACGGCGACGATCGCCGCCGCGCCGGCGATGCGCGCGCCCTGCACGACGTTGAGGCCGACTCCCCCGCAGCCCACGACGGCCACGGTGTCGCCGGGCCGCACACGGGCCGTGTTCAGCGCCGCCCCGACCCCGGTCATCACCGCGCACCCCATCAGCGCGAGCTCGGCGAGCGGAAGCTCCGGGTCGACCTTGATCGCGGTCTGCATCGGGACGACCGACCGCTCCGCGAAGGACGAGGTGTTGTAGTGATGGACGTCGGTTCCGTCGAGGTGAAAGCGGCACGAGCCGTCCTCCATCGTGGCGTCGTACCAGCCGACGTTCTCGCACAGGTTCACGCGGCCGCTCACGCATTCGCGGCACCGGCCGCAGTACGGGAGCCAGGTGAGGAGGACGTGGTCGCCCGGCTCGAGGCCCTCGACGCCCGGGCCGACGGCCTCGACGACGCCCGCGCCCTCGTGCCCGAGCACGACCGGAAGCGAGGTCGGGTGGATGCCCTGTGCGACGTGCAGGTCGGAGTGGCAGACGCCGCTCGCGGCCATGCGCACGCCGATCTCTCCGGCCTTCGGCGGGTCGAGCTCGAGCTCTTCGACGACGAGCGGCGCCTCGAACTCGTGGAGAACGGCCGCGCGGACAGGCACTGCCGAGACGCTAGACGCCGCCGAGCACGACCAGCCGCTCCTCGGTCATCTCGCGGATCGTGTACGCGGGGCCTTCCTTCGTGTTCCCGGACGCCTTCGTACCGCCGTACGGCATCTGGTCGACCCGCCACTCGGGCGCCTCGTTGATCATCACGCTCCCGAACTCGAGGCACCCGGCCGCCTGCACGGCCGGCTCGATCGAGCGCGTGAAGATCGACGCCTGCAGGCCGTACTCGGTCGCGTTGGCCTCGTCGAACGCGTGCTCGAGCGAGTCGTACGGAATCACGGAGCACACGGGCCCGAAGATCTCCTGCGAGCAGACCTTCATCTCCGGCGTGACCCCGCGGAGAACCGTCGGGCGCAGAAGGCCGCCCTCCCCGGCGCCGCCCGTCACGACCTCCGCTCCGCCCTGCTTCGCCTCCTCGAGCCAGGATTCGATGCGCTCGCGGTTCGGCGCGTCGATCACCGGCCCGACGTCGGTCGCCTCGTCGGCCGGGTCGCCGACGCGCAGCGCCTCGACCTTGGGAACGAGCCGGGCGAGGAAGTCGTCGACCACGTCGGCGTGGACGTACGCACGCTGGATCGAGACGCACGTCTGGCCCGCGAAAGAGTACGCGTGCGTGGCGACCTTCGACGTCGCGAGGTCGAGGTCGGCGTCCGGCTCGACGACGATCGGCGACGCGTTCCCGAGCTCGAGAGTGACCTTCTTCCGCGGCGCGCGAGCGCGAAGCGCCCAGCCGACCTCGGCCGAGCCGGTGAACGTCAGCATCCGGACGCGCTCGTCCTCGACCAGGACGTCGCCGATCTCGCTCGCGGGGCCGGGCAGGACGCTCAGCCATCCGTCCGGTAACCCGGCCTCCTCGCACAGGGCGGCCAGCCGGAGCGCCGAGACGGGCGTCTGGCTTGCCGGCTTCAGCACCACCGCGCAGCCCGCGGCCAGCGCCGGAGCGAGCTTGTGCGCGACGAGGTTGAGCGGGAAGTTGAAGGGCGTGATGGCGCCGATCACGCCGATCGGTACGCGCACCGTCCACGCGATGTGGCCGTCGCCGGGCTGCGTCCCCGTGATCGGGACGGACTCGCCCGTAAGCCTGCGCGCCTCGCCCGCCGAGAGCCCGTAGGTGTTCACCGCACGCGACGCCTCGAGGCGCGCGGCCTTGAGCGGCTTCCCCGCCTCCGCGCAGATCGTCCGCGCGAGCTCTTCGCCGTTCTCGCGAACGAGTTGCGACACACGCTCGAGGATGTCCGCCCGCTGCCAGGGCGGAAGCGGCGTCCGCATCGCGTCGGCGGCGGCGTCGATCGCCTGACGCGCGTGCTCGGCGCTCGCGCGCGAGACCGTCGCGACGGTCTCGCCGTCGTAGGGCGAGCGCACTTCGAGCGTCTCTCCGGTCTCGACCCATTTTCCGGCGAGGAAGACCTTCTCGACCGCGGTGGGGGCTTCGACGATCGCCATGACCTCCTCCTCTCAGCCGGCCGGCACGACCCGGACCGGCAGCGACTTGAAGCCGTTGATGAAGTTCGAGCTCAGGCGCACGGGCGAGCCTGTCAGCTCGAAGCGAACCTTGCGCGCGAGGATCTCCTCGAGCAGGATCCGGACCTCGAGCCGCGCGAGGAACGAGCCGAGGCAGAAGTGCGGCCCGCCCCGCCCGAACGTGACGTGCGGATTCGGCTCGCGAGCGAGGTCGAAGCGGTACGGGTCGGCAAACACCTCTTCGTCGAAGTTGGCCGAGACGTACCAGAGCGCGACGCGGTCACCCGCCTGGATCGGGACGCCCCGAATCTCCGTGTCGCGCATCGCGGTGCGGCGGAAGTAGATGATCGGCGTCCCGTAGCGGAGGATCTCGTCCACGGCCGTGGGCAGGAGCGTCCGATCGGCGTCGAGCCGGTCGAGCTCGTCCGGATGCTCCATGAGCGCCACGATCCCCTGCGAGATCCCCGTGCGCGTCGTCTCGTTGCCGGCGAAGATGAAGAGCTCGAAGAAGTTCGTGTACTCCGTGTCGTCGAGCCGCTCGCCGTCGACCTCGGCGTTGACGAGGCGCGAGACGAGATCGTCGGTCGGCCGCTTCCGGCGCTCCTCGCCCATCCGGCGCCCGTATTCGAAGACCTGGTAGGCCGCCGGCGTCCCGAACGGGAGCAGCCTGGGATCGACGTCGCTCGGGTACTTCTCGGGGTCCGGCTTGTACTCCGGGTCGGTCGCCGCGGCCATCTCGCTCGTCAGCTCGATCAGCATCGGAGCGTCCTCCTCCGGAAGCCCGAGGATCGAGATGATCACGTTGATCGGCAACGGCTCCGAGATCTCGGTCACCCAGTCGAATTCGCCCTTCGCGATCGCCGCGTCGAGGAGGTCGGAGGCGATGACGCGCGTGTACTCCTCGTACTCCTTCACCTTGCTGCGGGTGAAGGCGTAGCTGACGATCTTGCGCAGGCGGGTATGGGCGGGGGGGTCGGTCTCGATGAGCGACTGGCGCGCGGCGAGGGCGTCGGGCTCGCGGTCCTCGAGCGCGATATGGCCGGCCTGCGACGAGAAGGTGTCCGGGTCCTTGCCCACTTCGACCACGTCCGCGTGCTTGGTGAGGAGCCAGAAACCGCCTCGCGTGCCGGGCCACGGATGCCAGTGGACGGGGTCGTGCTCGCGCAACGCAGCGAGCGTCTCGTGCGGAACTCCCTCCGCGTAGACGCGCGGGCTCGCGACGTCGACGTTGGCGAGATCGTCCTGGACGACGGTCACCGTTCGCTCCTTTCGGCGACGCGGCCGAGTCCGAGCCAGAGTGCGCCGGTCGAGGCCACGTGGCGGATCATCGCATCACGCGCGCGGGCCGGCTGCCGGGCCGACACGGCGCGCACGATCTCCCGATGCTCGCCGTCCGCGAGCTCGACGGTCGGCTCCGGAACGGGCCGGAGCTTGGCGAGTCGGTAGACCTCGCCGCGGACGGAGGCAACCTGCTCGACGAGCCGCCGGGAGCCCGAGGCGTCGGCGAGGACGAGGTGCAGGAGCGCATCCCGCTCGCTCCACGCGTCGAACTCCCTGATCGTCTCCATCTCCTCCACGAGTGCGCACAGGAACGCGACCTGCTCGTCCGTCGCCCGCTCGGCGGCGAGCCAGGCCGCGCCTCCCTCGACGACGCGGCGGTAGTCGACGAGATCGCTGAGCTCGTCAGCGGTCGGGAGGGGCGCGTCGGCGAGCAACTCGTGCGCCTCGCTCGCACCGTTCACGTACGTGCCGCCGGCCCGGCCGCGCCGCGTCTCCACGAGACCGGCGCTGCGCAGGATCCGCAGGGCGCTCCGAAGCGTGACCGGCGAGATGCCGAGGTCGAGCGCGAGCCGCTCCTCCGGTGGAAGCCGGTCGCCCGGACGGAGGAGCCCCATGCCGATCGCGCCGCCGAGGCGACCCACGGTCTCGGCGACCGCGCTTCCCTGCCGCACGGGCGTGTAGACGGCCTGCTCGAGCAGGCGCTGGAGGGGCTGGTCGCCGACGACGGTCATTCGCGCTTCCCGTCGGGGGCGTCCTCGGCCACCGCGAGCACCATCTCCTCGAGCTCGTAGCTCCCGTGCGCCTCGCGGACGTGCTCGTTGACCGCGTCGACGAGCGCCTCGTCGTCCTCGGCCGTCACGAACTCGCCGCAATCGACCTCCAGGCACTGCCAGCGGCGCGCCACTAGCCCGCCTCCACTCCGACGACGAAGTCGATCTCCGGGTCGAGGATCTGCTCGACGAGCGTCTCGTCGGGCGCTATTCCCATCTCGCGGCAGCGGTTGCGATAGTGCCGCGCCTTCTGGCGCTGGTACTTGTCCAGCTCGAGCCCCGGGACGTTCCGCTGGTACTCGAGCATGCCGACCGCGTTGCCGCGGTACTCCTCGATCACCTCGTGGACGAGAGCCTCGTACTCGGGATGCTTCTCGATCAGGATGCGGCACGCCTCCGTGCCGAAGGTGATGTGCCTTCCCTCGTCCCCCAGGATGTTCTTGAACCCCTGCCGCAACGCTGGTAGCGCCTCCCAGAGGTTGGTCGTGTCGACGACGATCTCGTAGGACGGCATCGTCAGCACGCCCTCGACCCACGCGCAGTAGAGCGTCGCGAACTGGACGAACGCCGCCTCGATCGCGGCTTCGTCGCCCGACTCGACCGCGGCGTGGAGCTTCTTCCCGTACTTCGGCAGGCCCTCGTAGACCGGCTCGCCGACGTTGAACCTCCCGCTCGGGTCGACCGTGTGCTCGCGCAGCGGCCAGTAGCGCGCCTTCTCGTCCCGGCTCGTGAGACCGGGGACTCGCGCGTGCCAGAGCGTGAAGAACTCGGAGTGGCGCGCCTCCTCGAGCATGAACGTCGACAGGTACATGACCCAGTCGAAGCGCCCCAGGGCGTGCGCCGCGGAGAGCATCGGGAGGAGCTCGTCGGTCACCTCCTGCTCGCCGCCCTCGAACCGGACGGTGATCGTGAGGATCCCGTCCCGCTGCGAGTCGGTCAGCCGCGCCCAGTCGGCGTGGTCGCGCTCGTACTCGAGCTCCTTCGCATCCCAGATCTTGCGGGTCGCCTTCTCGTATTTCCGGTAGATCGCCCCGGCCATGAGCTCCGGATCGAGCCGGAGCCGGGTCTCGACCGGCCGGAGCTCCGCGAACGTCGCCATGCGCTTCCTCCTTCGCGCAGCAGGATAAACGATGAAAGCGCCGGTTTTACAGGCTAGGAGGGGTTGGCGGAACGTCGCTCGTCGCAGCGGTGCGCTCGGCGTGTGCGAGGCAAGGACGCAGCGAGGCCGCGTATCAAGCTGATACGGGGCCGAGTGAGGACACAGCCTCGCGCCGCTCGAGCGCAGCGCGGCGGCTCAGCCGATGTTTCGTCAAGCCCTCCTACCTACGGAACGAGGACGATCCGGCCGCGAGCCTCGCCGCGCCGGACGAGGTCGTGCGCCTCCTGCGCCCGCTCGAGCGGCATGGTGTCGATCGTGTACTCGAGCGGCTCGCGCTGGGCGAGCTCGATCAGCTCGGCGAGCTCGTCGCGCGAGCCCCAGATGCTCGAGAGGAAGTGCGTCTCGTGCGGGACCGCACCGAGTCCGAACGGGACACGTCCGCCGAAGAGCCCGATCACGATCGCGACGCCCTGCCGGTCGGCGAGCCGGGCCGCATCGGCGAGCGACTCGTCCGAGCCCACGAAGTCGAGCACGGCCTCGTAGGGGCCCTCGAGGTCCGCGGGCGCGGCGGCCGCCTCCGCTCCGAGCTCGAGCGCCCGCTCCTGCTTTTGCTCCGACGGATCTCCGACATGGACGGTCGCGTCGGTCAGGAGCCGGAGATACTGGATCCCGAACTGCCCGAGCCCGCCCGCGCCGAGGACAAGCGCCCGCGTGCCCGGCCCGAGCCAGGGCCGTGCGTGCTTGACCGCCCGGTACGGGGTGAGCCCGCCGCATCCGAGCGGAGCCGCCTGCACGGGGTCGAGGTCGCCGATCGGGTAGAGATACCGCCGCGACGGGACGAGCACGTACTCCGCGTACCCGCCGTCCTGGAAGAGACCGGCCTCCTTGGCGTCAGGACAGATCATCTCCTCCGTGCGCTGACAGAAGCGGCACTTACCGCAACCCCACGGCGTGTAGACGAGGACGTTGCCCAGCTCGTCGTCCTCGGCGACGATCTCGTGCCCGAGGACGAGCGGGAGCGGGGAGCCGAAGTAGTTCTCCGCGACGTGGAGGTCGGAGTGGCAGACCCCGCTCGCGAGCATGCGCACGACCGCCTGGTCGGAGCCGGCGGGCTCCGGGACGTCGCGTTCCTCGAGCTCGAGCGGCTCGTGGAAGGATCGGAGAACGACTGCGCGCATCGGGGAGAGCGCTACGATAACCGCCCCCTGCCTCTGCGACCAAAGGGCGCGTCATGACCGTCACCCACGCCGAAACCAACGTCGAGGCCGCGCGCAGCTTTCTCGAGCAGCACGGAATCCGGACGGTCGAGTGCATGTTCGCCGACTCGTGGGGAATTCCGCGCGGAAAGCGGCTCTCGACTCGCCACTTCCTCTCCACGGCCGGCGGCTCGGGCTTCGCGATCGCCAACGTCGCGTTCACGTGGGACATGCACGGGGTCATCTTCCCTACCCGCTTCGTGAACGACGAGACCGGCTACCCGGATATGCACGTCGTTCCCGACCTGGCGACGCTCCGCGTGGCCACGTGGCGCGAGGGCACCGCGTTCTGCATCTGCGACACGGTCGACCCGGCCACGCACGAGTCCGTGGTCATGGACGGGCGGGCGATCCTCCGCCGCGCGGTCGAGCGCGTGCAGGCGCAGGGCTACGAGCCGGTCGCCGCGACGGAGCTCGAGTTCCACCTCTGCACGCCGGACTGGAGCCCGCTCTACGAGGGCGCGCATTGCTACTCGATCGAGAAGGGCTCCGAGGTGGCGCCGGTCGCTAGCGAGATCCAGCGGCGCCTCGAGGCGTCCGGGATCATGGTCGAGGCCTGGAACGTGGAGTACGGCCCGGCGCAGGTCGAGGTCAACCTGGGGCACGGGTCGGCGATCGACGTCGCCGACGCCACCGTCGTCTTCAAGTACGTCGTCAAGCAGACGGCGCGCGAGCACGGTCTGCGCGCGACGTTCATGCCGAAGCCGTACATCACCGAGGCCGGCAACGGCCTGCACATCCACCAGAGCGTCCTCGGCGAGGACGGTCGAAACGCGTTCGCCGAGGCCGACGACGACCCGCCGCTTCGCTCGAAGCTCATGCGGCGCTACCTGTCCGGGCTCCTCGCGCACCAGATCGAGCTGCAGCCCGTCAACTGCCCGACGATCAACGCCTACAAGCGTGTCGAGGACTACTCGTTCGCGCCGACGCAGGTGAGCTGGGGCCTCGACCACCGCCTGGTCGCCGTCCGCTCGGTCGTCGACCACGGGCAGGCGACGCGGCTCGAGTGCCGCTGGGCCTCCGCCGACGCCAACCCCTATCTCGTCCTGGCGGGGTGCCTGGCGGCGGGGGCGGACGGGCTCGCCAACGACTTCGACGTCCCGCCGATGGTGAGCGGCGACCCGCACGTCGACTCCTCGCTGACGCGGCTTCCCACCTCGCTCGCCGAGGCGCTACCGGCATTCGAGCAGAGCGCCTTCGCGCGCGAGCTCTACGGGGACGTGTTCGTCGACGTGTACTGCGTGATGCTGCGCCATGAGCTCGAGCTCTTCGAGCGCCACGTCACCGACTGGGAGCGCCAGCGCTACCGCGAGGTCATGTAACAAATCACGCCCGGGCGTCTCGCATCGAATCATCCCGCGACGCGCTCGATCCCGCCAAACCATCGCGTCGCCTGCCGAGCCGAGCCGTGTCCCGCCAAGACATGCCCCGGTGCCAGGCACGCGTAACGATTTTGCGCAGGGGGGAGCGCGGGTCTCGGTGGTGTGCTAAGGGCCGCTCGCGAGGAGCTCGCGGAGGATCCGGTCGATCTGCTCGACCTCGGCGGCAGTGATACCCCAGGCGTAGTGGCCCCAGACGCTCTCGACGACGCGCAGCTGTGCGTCCGGGATGAGCCGCCGTTCTGCCTCGCAGTCGGCGAGCGGGAACCAGGAGTCGTGGGAGAAGGGCGCGACGACCGTGAGCGCGGTGATGCGACCGAGGGCCGCTCCGAGGTCGCCGTCGGCGTGACGTGAGACGTCGGCGCGGCGCCACTTCGCGAGCTGACAGAGAAGATCGGCCGGCTCGCGGCCCACGTAGTCGTCCTCGAAGAGGCGCCGGACGAGATCCTCCACCGACGTGAAGCCCGCGTCGCGCCACGCTTCGCCACGGAAGAGTTCCGCCGAAAGCCCGGTCGCGGCCCAGAAGTGGGCATGCTGCGCCGTGCCGCCCGTTCGAAGCGCCTCGGCCGAGGCCTCGACGAGCAGGTCGTTCGCGGCCGTCGTCCGGGCGAGCCCTGCGAAGACGCAGAGACGCCCCACCCGCTCCGGAAACCGCACTGCCCACTCGTACGCCTGCTGCGCGCCCATGGAGAATCCGGTTGCGAGAGCCAGCCGCTCGATCCCCAACTCCTCCGTGACCAGCCGGTGCTGCGCCGCGACGTCGTCGCCGATCGTCAGCTCCGGAAACGACCCCTCCGTGTTGCTCGGAGACGACGACTCGCCGTTGCCGAGCTGGCCCGGACAGACCACGAACCACCGCTCGGGGTCGAGCGCCCGGCCCGATCCGATCCACCCGTCCAGCGACGCAGGCGTGCCCGAGTACATATGCGGAAAGAGGACGGCGTTGTCCCTCTCCGGCGAGAGCTCGCCGTGCGCTCGGTAGACGAGCCGCGCGCCGCGAAGCGTGCCCCCGAGCTCGAGCTCGAGGTCGCCGAGCTCGAGGACGCGGTCGGTCAGGAGCCTTCGTGCCAGTCGCGCATGTGGGCGCGGACGTGGCCGGGAAGCGCCTCGGGCGGGTAGTAGCGGTCGTAGAAGTCGACGTCGAGGTGAGCGGCCTGGTACCAGACCGTCATCACGAACGGGTCGATCGTGGCCGGGAAGCGGCCGTACGTGTCCCAGATGTAGCGGCAGAGCGTCTTCGTCGCCTCGATCGCCTCGTCCGACGGCCTCGGGACGGCCCGGGCGACCTCGGGCGAGCGCCAGGGGATCGGCTGGCTGTCGGGCGCGGAGAAGATCCCCTTCTCGCCCCACCTGATGTCGAGGACATGGTCGACGGCCGCGTCCATGTCCGGGTGGAAGGGCGGGCACGCGCCCTCGAAGACGCCCTCGAGCCCGACCGGAAGCTCCTCGCCGGCCCCGACCGGGGCGTCGTCCGGGACCGTGTGGAAGGTGAAGCCGAGCGATCCGCAGGGGCCTTCGCCGCCGATCGCCTGCCAGTGCGACTCGCCTCCGAGCGTGACGCGGCCCTTCCCGCCGGAGAACGGGTGGCCGCCGATCCCGAGGGCCTGTGTCGCGATCATGAGGTTCTCGACCACGAGCCCTTCCTCGACGCCGTTCATGTCGACCATCTGCCAGCGCTCGAAGTCCCAAAGATCGACCGGATGCGCCGGATCGAGGAGGCCCGACTCGACGAACGGCCGCAGCGGATCGTTGCCGAGCTGCTTGTCGACGAGGTAGTAGCCGTGCGGCCGGTCGAAGTAGAGGAGCATCGCCGAGATGCACTGCCGCGTCACGTCGGAGACGGGGATGAAGAGCGTCGACCCCTCGGTATTCACGACCCATTCGTTGAACTTGAAGAGATTCGGGCGCCGCCTCGGGATCTCGAGCCGTCCGTCCTGCAGCTTCAGGGCGCGGCGATAGAGCTCGTGCGCGTCGTCGGCCGTACGCAGCTGGAGGTAGCGCTCCGGCTTCACGTCACGCTGCGGCAGGACGAACACGCCGTCGTCGTTCGTCCAGAAGACCTCTGTCCCGTGGATCGCGAGCGGGCTCGGGAAGCTCCGGCCGGTGAACGACGCGAGCTTGTCCGCCCCGGTCGGTGCGCCGTCCTCCGTCGTGAACGGCCACTCCTCGCGGACGACGCCGGTGATCCCGGTCGCCGCAGCGACGAGGATCGCCTCCTCCTCGTAGGCCAGCGGAACAGGCTCCTTCTCCGAGCGGAAGGCGAGCGGCCCCGTAAGCTCGACGCCGAGCGCGAACCGGCGGGCACGGCGCGTGAAGATCGCCTCGAGAGCGGGGAACGAAAACGCCGCCTCGAGCGCGCCGGGCCGGACTGCCGGACGCGGTCTCGTCGTTGTAGTGGCCATGTGCGCGCGCTCCTCGCGTTCGACTCTATACGCGGACCTGGGCTAGCGTCCGCGCCGTGCGGCCGATCGTCGTCATCGAGCAGGAACATTCGCTGCGAGGCCTGGGCCTGCTCGGCGAGCGACTGGATGCGTCGGGGCTGCCCTACAGGTCTTTTCGGGCCTGGGACGAGCGCCTCGAGGACGTGAGCGTCCGCGACGTGGCCGCGATCATCCCGATGGGTGGAAACGCCCACGCGTGGGACGAGGACGCGTACCCGCTCGTTCGCTCCGAGCGCGCTCTCCTGCGTGACGCGGTCGACGCCGGCGTGCCGGTGTTCGGCATCTGTCTCGGAGCCCAGATCCTCGTGCGGGCGCTCGACGGCGACGTCCGTCCGGCGCCCGAGCCGGAGATCGGCTGGCTCGACATCGAACCGACCGCGGAGGCGGCCGGGGATCCCGTCTTCCGCCACCTCGAGAGCCCGACGAGCGTCTATCAGTGGCACTACGACGTCTTCGAGCCGCCCGCGGGCGCGCACGTGCTCGCGTCGAGCGAGGCGGCCCCGAACCAGGCGTTCAGGCTGAACGGGGCCGACGTCTGGGGGATCCAGTTCCATCCGGAGGCCACGCCCGACCTCTGGGAGCTCTGGGTCGCGCGGCACCCGGACGAGGTGCGTGAGGCAGGCGTCGACGTCGACGCGCTCCGCGCCGCCGTGTACGAGGGCTCGCCGCGATCCCTCGCCGTCCGATCCGCGCTCTTCGACGCCTTCATCGAGCGCGCACGCCAGCGTTGCGACGCGTAGCCATCCTCGGCTGCGCGACGGGGATCGGTGCCGCCGGCGCGCGCCTGCTCGCCGACCAGGGCATGTCGCTGTCCCTCGGCGATGTCAACGAAGAGGCCCTCGAGGCGCTCGCGGGAGAGCTCGGAGCGACTGCGTTCACCGTGGACGCGGTCGATCCCGGCGCCGTCCGCGGCTTCGTCGCGGACGCGGCCGAGAAGCTAGGCGGCCTCGACGCAGCGTGGTCGAATCTCGGCGTCCAGATCGCCGGCACCGCCGAGACGGTCGACGTGGACGAGCTCGACCGCTCCTGGGCCATCAACGTCCGCGCCCACGCCGTGCTCGCCGGAGCCGCGATCCCGCACCTACGCTCCGCGGGCGGCGGCGCGATCCTCGTCACCGCCTCGAACTCGGCGCTCCTCTCCGAGGCGGGGATGCTTCCGTACGCGGTCACCAAGGCGGCCGCCGTCGCGCTGGCGAAGCAGGTCGCACGCGACGTCGCCGGCGACAACATCCGCGTCAACGCCCTCTGCCCCGGCTGGGTGGACACGCCCTTCAACGAGCCTGCATGGCGCGCCTACGGCGGCCGGGAGAAGTTCCTGGAGTCCGTCCCGAAGCTCGTCCCCCTCGGCCGGATCTCGACGCCGGACGAGATCGCCCGCCTCGCAGCTTTCCTCCTCTCGGAGGACGCCTCATACGTCACCGGCCACGCCTTCGTGGCCGACGGCGGCGAGCTACTGGTTGTGTAGGCGCGCCGGCGCGCCTACACGGGGTGGAGCTCTGCGACGGGGGTGGGTGGCGGGATTTAGGCGCGAAGCGCCGTGTTACGGCTTGATCTCGACCTCGACGAAGACGACTTCGCCGTCGCCGGCGTTGACGACGTCGTGCTCGATCCCGGCCTCGCGGAAGTACGAGCGGCCGGCCACGAGCTCGGCTTCGTTCGCACCGTCCGAGGTCTCGAGGCGGAGCGTCCCGCCGACGACCGGTACGACGACGTAGTCGAACTCATGCCGGTGCCAGCCGGTCGCCTCTCCGGGCGCGAAGCGCCATTCGGTGACGCGCACGCGGTCGTTGTCCACCTGCTCCGTCGCGGTCGCCTGCGGATACGGCACCGAGACAGCTTTACACTTCCTCGGATGGACGCGTGGACGAGCGTCGGCCCCGTCGAGGGGCGGCCGTATCTGAGCGCGGTTCAGGTCGACGGCCGCGAGCTCGCGCTCGCGCAGCTCGACGACGGCTCGTGGACCGCGTTCGGGAACGACTGCACCCACGAGGAATGCCCGCTCTCGGAGGGCGACCTCGAGGGCGACAGGATCATCTGCTATTGCCACAGCTCGGTCTTCGACGTGCGCACAGGCGAGGTGCTCGAAGGGCCGGCGGACGAGGCGATCCCGGTTTTCGAGACCCGGGTCGAGAACGGCGAGCTCCAGGTGCGGGTGGCGTCGTGACCGCCGTCGCCGAAGCCTCCCTCGCGGACATCGACCTCACCGATCTCGACCGCTGGGAGCAGGGCGTCCCGCACGACTGGTTCGCGCTCCTCCGGCGCGAGTCTCCCGTCTTCTGGCAGGACGAGCGCCGCGGCCGCGGCTTCTGGTCGCTCACGCGCTACGAGGACATCCTCGCCGCGTCGAAGGACTACTCGACGTTCTCCGCGCAGCTCGGCGGGACGTCTCTCATGGACCTCACCCCGGAGCAGGTCGAGTCGCGGATGTCGATGCTCGACTCCGACCCGCCCAAGCACACGCGGCTCCGGAACATCGTCAACAAGGCGTTCACGCCGCGGGCCGTGAACGCGTACGAGGACCGGATCCGCGAGATGTTCCGGGACGTCCTCGACGAGGCTTTCACGAGCAAGGAGCTGGACTTCGTCGACGCGGTCGCGGTCGAGCTTCCGATGCGAATCCTCTGCGAGCTGATGGGCGTGCCGCTCGACGACCGCCGCTACCTCGTCGCGCTCGGCAACCGGATGCTCGGGAACACGGATCCCGACCACGCCGGCGAGGACTACGTGGCCGACCGCGCCGACCTCTCTCCGTACGCGCACCTGCCCTTCTCGAGCCCGGCGGCGCCCGAGATGTTCGCGTACGCGAACAAGCTCGCCGCGGCGCGCCGGTCGGAGCCACGCGACGACCTCACGACGCGGCTCGTCCAGGCGGAGTCCGACGGCGACCGGCTTTCCGAGCACGAGTTCGACCTCTTCTTCCTCCTGCTCGTCACGGCGGGGAACGAGACGACGCGGCACGCGATGTCGAACGGCCTCCTCACGTTGCTCGAGCATCCGGAGGAGCGCGACCGGCTGCTGGCGGATCCCGGTTTGATCCCGTCTGCGGTGGACGAGATCCTTCGCTGGACGCCGTCGCTCCTCCACTTCCGCAGGACGGCGACCCAGGAAGTCGAGCTGCGCGACGCCCGGATCCGTGCAGGCGACAAAGTCGCCCTCTGGTACGTCTCCGGGAACCGCGACGAGGAGCACTTCCCCGACGCGGGCCGCTTCGACGTCGCGCGCGAGCCGAACAAGCACCTCGCCTTCGGGCTCGGAAGCCCGCACTACTGCCTGGGCGCCCACCTTGCCCGGCTCGAGCTCCGCGTCTGGCTCGAGGAGATGCTTCCGACGCTCGCACGCATCGAACTCGCGGGCACGCCCCGGCGCCTCCGCTCGAACTTCTTCCACGGCGTCAAGAGCGTCCCGATCCGGATTCTCTAGCCGCCCGCCGCCGCCGGACGAAGACGACGACCGAAGCCGCCGCCGCGATCGCGACGAGCGCGGCGAGCCCGTACGTCACGATGCGAACTCCGGTCGAGGTTTCCGGCCTCGTCGCGACGATGATGGAACCCGCCGGGAATCGCGTCCCGCCTGTGGAGGACGGACAGCGCGGGCACGAGACGACCGCTTCGTAAAGACCGCTCGGAAGGTCAGGAAGGTCGAACTCGATTCTCCTCCCGACACGGCCGATCGGCACGCCTCGCGCCGCGGACGACGGAACGACGTCGTTCCGCCCCGAAAGCCGAACGAGACGGACGCCGGCGCCCGCAGCGGCGGCCTCCGGTGCACGGTCGCTCGTGGCCACGACGTGCGCCCCCGGCTCGCCACCGGGCGGAGCGAAGCTGAACCAGACCGGCGCGCGGAGACACCGGAGGAGATCGTCGTCGGCGCTCGACGCCCCGAACGCCTCGTACGGACAGACTCGGGGTGCGACGAAAGCCTCGCCGCGGCGGTTCTCGACCGCGACGGCGAGGCTCGGGTCGACCCCCTGGATCGCCGTGACGCGAACGCCCGTGTTCCCGAGTCGACCCGCTCGCGCGACGGACTCGACCGGAAGGCTCCGTTTCGTCGCCGGGTACCGCATCGCCGTGTACCGCCGTCCTCCGAACGTCAACGGGTGAAGGAGGCAGTCCCAATACTCGCTCGAAGCGAAACCCTGGCAGCGGACGGCGAGGACGAACAACGTCCGCGGCCGGCCCTCGACCAGAACGCCGACGCCGGGATCGATCCCGTCCGCGCGGCGAACGCGGACGTCGTCCGTCCGCCGCCTGCAACCGTCGGCGCTCGCCGGCGAGTCGAGCACCGCCTGGCCGGCCGGGCCTCCCGCGGGTAGCTGAACCGAGCCGGGGATCGTGCGCGCGGGATAGGCGAGCCCGTGGAAGCGGAGGAAGGGCACCGTGGGACAGTTCGCGGCGGCCGCGGCAGGCGAGACGGCCCCGGCGGCGGCCACGAGGGCGAGGACCAGGAGCAGCCGGACGCGCAAGACGACGATGATAGGCGGGCCTATCCGGCCAAGCGCCGGCCGAGCTCTCGCTCGCGCGTCTCCCCCGGGAGCGGCATGTCCTCGGGGCGCCGCCGCTCGTAGTCGACGAAGCAGGGCCCGGCGTGCGCGGGCTCCTCGGCCTCGGAGCGCCACTCGAGCAGGCGCCAAGTCCCGATCGGGCTCGTCTCGACCCGAACGACCGGGATAGTCCTCGGCTCCTCGAAGAGGAGCGGGACGGAAGCCGCATCGGCGCCGATGCGCCGGGGCCGGCGGGCCTCGACGCGCCAGCGGAAGGCGACGAACGTCCCCTCGAAGGCCCGCGGAAGCCCGTCGGGGAGCGCGAAAGAGAACCGGCGCCAGTTCACGTCGTCCAGCGGCCCGAGCTCCGCGCGATCGGCGTAGACCTGCTCGTCGAGCCAGATCGGGACTGCTCGGTTGCGGATGTCCCCGTACGTCGACCAGCTCAGGAACCGCCTTCGGCCGACGACCTGAGGGGCGACGTCGAGCCAGGCGGCCGCGCACGAGACGGTGACCGCGATCGGCCGCGGATCGGGCCGGCCTCGTCGCTCGATCCGGCCGCTCAAAGCGCCGCCGCCGCACGGGTGGGCGTCGTCGAGCGCGATCGCGAAGGAACGCGCCCCGACCGCAGGTGCGAGGCCGCGGAACCTCAGGGCGTCCGGGACCTCGGTCAGCAGAGGCACTTGAAGCCCCTACACGGAGTGGAGAAAGTCGTCGACGACCTGGAGGTAGCGGTCGGTCTCCTCCCAGAACGTCATGTGCGAGCCGTTCTCGAAGACGACGAGGCGCGAATCCGGGATCCGTTCGGCGATCTGCTCGCTGCACGCCGGCGTGAGCTCGTCGTGGCGCCCGACCGTGACGAGGGTCGGCACCCGGATCTCGTGCAGGCGGTCGACACGATCCCAGTCGCTCAGATTGCCGTCATAGGCGAACTCGCTCGGGCCCCACATCGGCACGTACACGTCCATGGCGAAATCCTCGAACGTCTTCACGACCTCGGGCGGCCACGGATCACAGCGGCACAGATGGACACGGTAGACCTCCATGATCGCGTCCTGATACTCATCGGACTCGGTCGTGCCGGCCGCCTCGTGGCGGCGGAGCGTCTCTTGGAGCTCTTCGGGAAACGCCTGCAAAAGACGGTCCATCTCGCGCCGCAGGAGCGCCGCGTCGGCGATCGTCGAGGCGAGTACGAGGCTGCGGAGGTGCTCCTGATGGGCCAGCGCGTAGTCGGTTGCCAGCATTCCGCCCCACGAGTGGCCGTAGAGGTCGAAGCCCTCGAGGCCGAGGTGGGCCCGCAGTGTCTCGAGCTCGTCGACGAACCGGTCGGCTCGCCACAGCGACGGGTCGTCCGGCCGGTCCGATTCGCCGCATCCGAGCTGGTCGTAGGTGACGACCCGGCGCTCGGGGCCCGCGAGCTGCTCCAGCGGCTTCAGGTAGAGGCTTCCCCCGCCGGGACCTCCGTGGAGGAGGACGAGGGTCCGGTCGCCGCCGCCGAGGACGCGGTAGCGGACGGTCCCGCCCTCGACCTCGACCTGTCCGCGTTCCTCGCTCATCGACGCAAAGCCGCGGTAGGGGCCGGGCGGGGCCGGCCCCTACACGTGTGACCTCTCAGGCCTCTTCGTGGACGAACCGGCCGACCGCCGCGTAGCGGTCCTTCGACCAGAAGTAATACGCGATCCCGATCACGCACCCGCCGAGGAAGATCCCGAGCGCGTAGAACGGAACGGCGAAGGCCCAACCTGTCCTCGATCCGGTCGTCAGTGCCCCGCGGTTCTGGAGCATCAGGAAGACCGCGAAGGCGAGCGATCCGGCCCCGACGATGGGCGCCACGAGCGTCTTGAACCAGTGGAATCCGTCCCGGTTCTCGGGTCTCAGGAAATAGACCAGGATCGCCATGTCGCAGAGAGCCATGATCGGGAGCAGGATCATGTTGCCCTGGAAGGGGAGCCAGGTTCCGATCTGGAAGAGAGCCACGATCGGGCTCGAATTGTCGATCTTCAGCGCGGCCTGCTGCCCGGTTCCGACCCAGCCCGCCGCGAAGAGCGTCGTGACCGCGACACAGAAGACGAACACGAGCACCGTCGCGACGAACGGGCTCTTGTGTGTCGCGTGCGTCCGGCCGAGGGTCCGCGGCAGGATGCGCTCGCGGCCCATCGAGAAGAGATACCGGTTCGCCGTGTTCCAGAAGGCGAGCGAGCAGGCGAACGAGCCCGTGATGATGAGGATCTTGAACAGGTCGGCGACCACCCACCCGGCAAACTGCTCCGCAACCGGGTAGAAGACGCTCGCGTAGTCGCCCTCCGGCATACCGACGCTCGCTGGAGCGTCCTTGATCCCGTACTGCTGAGAGACCGCCCACGGCCACTGGTCCTTCGAGGAGCCGTACGCGCTGATGAGCATCCACGACCAGAAGGTGTAGACGACACCCAATCCGATGCACGAGATGTAGATGGCGTACGCCATCATCTTCTTCGGGTTGCGCGCTTCCTCGGCGTAGTTCGGCGCCATCTCGAAGCCGATCCACGACCAGTACGCGGCGAAGAAGCCCACGCCGGCCGCTGCGCCCCCGAACACGCGTGCCGCGCCCTCGACGCCCTCGCCTCCGCTGAAGATCCCGGCTGGGTTGAGCGCCTGCCACACGATTCCGTCGGGGCCCCCGCCTTTGACGATCACGGCGAACGAGAAGATCATCAGGATCACGAGCTCCCCGAGCAGCGCGATTCCGAGGATGCGGGCGACGATCTCGATGTGGAAGTACGTGATCACGAGGAGCAGGACGAGGAAGGCGTACGCGTAGATCCGCCAGTCCATGTCGAAGCCCGTGAGATCGAGGATGCTCGTCTGCGCGAAGTACGACGTGACGCCGTTCACTCCGACGGCAAAGAGCATGTACGCGGCCGCAACGCCGACAGCGGTGCCGAGGCCGATGATGCGGCCGAAGCCGTACGAGGTGTACGAGTAGAAGCCTCCGGCCGTCGTCACCCGCCGTGCCATCTCGATGTACGCGACGGAGAAGAACGTGAACGACAGGGTTGCGATCCAGAAGGCGGACGGCACGGAGATGCCGATCCCGAGACCCGAGAGCGGGTCGTTGAACATCATCGCCGCAAGCGGCGCAGATCCCGTGACGATGCAGAACAGAATCTGTGGGAGCCCGAGGGCGTTTCGCGCGAGCTCGGTCGAGCCCGTGATCCCTCTGACCTCACGCGCCGGGGCGCTGGTGGCCTCCATGCAACTCTCCTTTCGCGTCGCCGTCTCCGGCCGGACGTTGGTATGAAGAGACGGAAGCGTGAAGCGTAAGCGGTCGGACGTTTCTGTTCAAGATCTCGTCATCTGTCCGGCGTCGCCGCCGACTTCTGTCAGCGGCACGAGCGTGGGATGATGGCCGCGATGCCCCGCCTCGACGGCGTCCGCGCACTCGTCACCGGAGCGACGTCCGGGATCGGGACTGCAGTCGTGCGGCGTTTTCGCTCGGAAGGCGCCGCCGTGGTCTTCACGGGTCGGGACGAGAGTCGCGGACGCGAGGTCGAGGATGCGACTGGGGCGACCTTCGTCGCCGCCGACGTTCGCGACGGCGCGGCGGTGCGTGCGTCGGTCGAGCGGGCGGTCGAGATCCTGGGCGGGCTCGACGCCCTGGTGGCGAACGCAGGCATCCTGCTCGACGCCCCGCTGTCCGAGACGACGGACGAGGCCTGGGACACCGTCCTCGAGACGAACGTCGTCGGCCCCTATCTCTACGCGGTCGCCTGCCTTCCGCACCTGCGCGCGGCCGGAGGCGGCTCGATCACGATGACGTCGTCGGACGCAGGCGTCTGGGGCGAGACCGCAATCGGCGCGTACTCCGTCTCGAAGCGCGCGCTGAACATGCTCGTGCACACGCTCGCCGTCGAGGCCGGCCCCGGCGGCGTCCGGGTGAACGCCGTCTGCCCCGGCGACACCGCCCCGGGGATGGCGACCACGGTCAGAGGGCGCATGGAGACCGGCGACACGTCCGGCTGGACGCTTCCACCGCTCGCCCGGGTCGGGACGGGCGAGGACGTGGCGGGCGCGGTCACGTTCTTCGCCTCCGACGACGGCGCCTTCTGCAACGGGTCGCTGCTCCTCGTGGACGGCGGGATGCGCGCGTCGCTTCGCGCGAGCGCGGTCACGCAGGTGGGCGCCGGAGCATGAGTGGGCTCGAGCTCGAAGACCGCGTCGCGCTCGTGACGGGAGGGACCTCGGGGATCGGCAAGGCGTGTGTCGAGCGCCTCAGCGACGAGGGCGCGTTAGTCGTCTTCACGGGCCGGAGCCGCGAGCGGGGCGAAGCGGTCGCGGCCGAGACGGGGGCGACCTTCGTCGAGTGCGACCACAGAGACCACGCGGCGTCCGACCGGGCGGTCGAACGCGCTCTCGAGGCGGGAGACGGCCGCCTCGACGTTCTCGTCGCGAACGCCGGGATCCTCTACCAGGGACCCATCGAGACAACCCCCGAGCCGGTCTTCCGCGAGCTCCTCGAGGTCAACCTGACCGGCGTCTTCCGCATCTCCCGCGCCTGCTTCGAGCCGATGCGACGCCAGGGCGGCGGCTCGATGATCCACATCGCGTCCGACGCAGGCATCCGGGCCGTGCACGAGATCGCCGCCTACTCGGTCACGAAGGCGGGCGTTATCGCGCTGTCCGAGCTCTTCGGCGCCGAAGGCGCCCCGCACGGCATCCGCGCGAATGCCGTCTGCCCGGGAGACGTAGTCCCCGGCGTCCAGGCCACGCCCGAGGGCCACGGCGATCACGCGGAGAATCCGGACGAATGGACGCCGCCCCCCTCCGGTCGCTTCGGCACGGGCGCCGACGTTGCCGGCCTGGTCGCCTGGCTTGCATCGGATGAGTCCGTGCACATGACCGGTGCCACGCTTCGCATCGACGGGGGCACCGGCGCCGCGATGCGCGTTCTGACCCGCGCATGAGCACCGCGGACACTCTCGAGCTCTCGTTCACGCCCGCCTCCGAGCTCCAGCGTCTGCTTCGGAGCCGCGAGGTCTCGGCCACGGACGTCGTCGAGGCGAGCCTGGCGCGCATCGAGGTCGTCAACCCGAAGCTCAACTGTTTCTGCTTCGTCTACGCCGACGAGGCGCTCGAGCTCGCTCGGAAAGCCGACGCGCAGCTCGCAAGCGGCGACGACGTCGGGCCCCTGCACGGCATCCCGATTGCGATCAAGGACCTCACGCCGACGAAGGGGAAGCGGACGACGATGGGCTCGTACGCGTACGAGCACTGGGTTCCCGACGAGAGCGCGCTGATCGTCGAGCGGATGCAGGCAGCCGGCGCGATCATGGTCGGGAAGACGACGACGCCGGAGTTCGCCTACTCGAGCTTCACGGAGAGCCCGCTCTGGGGAGTGACGCGGAACCCGTGGAACCCGGAGCGAACGCCGGGCGGCTCGTCGGGCGGCTCCGGTGCCGCGGTCGCCTCCGGGTGCGTCCCGCTCGCCGAGGGATCCGACATGGGCGGGTCAGTCCGGATTCCCGCCGCGTGGTCCGGCGTCGTCGGTCTCAAGCCGAGCTTCGGGCGGATCCCGCTCGACTTCCTGCCGACCCAGTTCGACACGATCCACCATGTAGGCCCGCTCGCGCGCACGATCGAGGACGCACGCCTCTTCCTCTCGGTCGCCCAGGGGCCGGACGCTCGCGACGTCATGTCGCTCGCGCCGCCGCTCGACCTCTCGGGCCCGCTCGAAGGGTCGGCCGATGGTCTCCGCCTCGCGCTCGACGTCGACCTCGGCCACTACGCGGTGGCACCTGAGGTCGAGGCAGGCGTTCGTGCCGCAGCCGAAGCCCTTGCCGACGCGGGCGCGGAGGTCGAGGAGGTGGACGTCGGCTGGTCTCGGGAGGTCGCCGACGCCTGGGTCGACCACTGGGGCGTCTACCTCGCGGCCATCTTCGGCGAGAAGCTCGCGGAATTCCGGGAGCGCATGGATCCGCACGTCGTCGGTCTCATGGACGCGGGTCTCGCCATGGGCGCCGTCGACTTCAAGCGGATCGAGTTCGTCCGGACGCGCGCCTGGAAGCAGCTCGCGCCCATTCTCGAGCGCTTCGACGCCCTCCTCTGCCCGACCATGTCGCAGGTCGCCCGGCCCGTCGACGAGGACGATTTCGTCTGGTACGAGGACCGCGGGGACGGCCTGTTCCACGGGTTGGACATGACCTGCCAGTTCAACTTCGTCAGCCAATGCCCCGTGCTCAGCGTCCCGGTCGGGTGGAGCGAGGAGGGGCTCCCGATCGGGATGCAGATCGTCGCGCGCCGCTATCGCGACGACGAGGCGCTTCGCATCGGCGCGGCGCTCGAGCGCGTTCGGCCCTGGGCGGACCGGCGGCCGCCGATCTAGGGTTCTCGCGTGGCGACCGCGACCGCGAACGGCGTCGATCTCTGGGTCGAGCAGACCGGCGAGGGCGACGACGTCCTCTTCATCTCGGGTCTCGCCGACGAAGGTGCGTGCTGGGTCGACCAGGTCGCCGGGCTCGGCGAGCGTTACCGGATCACGACGTTCGACAACCGCGGCGTCGGCCGCTCGGCCACCCCGGACGGCTCGTTTGCGATCACCGACTTCGCAGCGGACACCGCGGCCCTCATGGACGAGCTCGGGATCGAGCAGGCGCACGTCGTCGGCTCTTCCATGGGTGGAGCGATCGCCCAGGAGCTTGCCCTCGCGGAACCCGACCGGATCCGGACCCTCGTCCTGAACGGAACCTGGTGCCGCGGCGACCGCTTCCTGCACGAGATCTTCCGGAGCTGGATGTGGTCGGCGCAAAGAGCCGACTCGATCCGCGACTTCCTCGTCGCCGTCAACCTCTGGTGCTTCGCCCCGCGCATCTGGAACGACGGGACCATGGACGAATGGCTCGCCGAGGCGGAGCGGAGCGAGCACCAGCAGTCGGTCGACGCCTTTTGCCGGTCGGCCGAGGCACTTATCGGCCACGACTCGGCCGATCGAATCGGCGAGATCTCCGCACCGACGCTCGTCACCGTCGGAGAGCTCGATCTCGTCCTGCCGTCCCGCTTCTCGCAGGAGATCGCCGACCGGATCCCGGGCGCGCGCCTCGTCGTGATCCCGGCCGCCGGGCACCAGCCGTTCCAGGAGTTCCCGGACGACTACAACCGGCTTCTCGACGAGTTCTGGCAGTCGGCCGGCTGACGTGCGCGAGAGCGCGGTCGAGGCCGGCGGGCTCCGCTTCGGACTGCTCGAGACGGGCGAGCCCGGCCGTCCGCTCGTTCTCTGCTTCCACGGCTTCCCGGACTCGGCCTTCACGTGGCGACACCTTCTCCCGGCTCTCGCCGAGCAGGGCTACCACGCGGTGGCCCCGTACCTGCGGGGATACGCGCCGACCGACCTTCCTGCGGCGCGCTTCGGTCTCGCCGACCTCGCGACCGACGTGCTCGCGCTCGAGGAGACCCTCCGAGGGGAGGGAGCGAGCGTCCTCGTCGGTCACGACTGGGGCGCCGCAGCCGTCTACGGCGCGCTGCTGCGGGAGCCGGGCCGGTGGCCTTGTGCGGTTGGCGTCGCCGTGCCACCGGCTGCCGGATGGTCGATCGACGCCGTCTCGCCGCGGCAGCTACGTCGAAGCTGGTACTCGTTCCTCTTCCAGCTTCCGGACGCTTCCGTCCCGGAAGGACTCGCCGCCGCGGACGACCTCGCGCTCGTCGACGGCCTCTGGGCGGATTGGTCGCCGGGATACGACGCGGCTCACGACATCGATCGCGCCAAGGAAGCGCTTCAGCCGCCGGGCCGCCTGACAGCCGCGATTCGCTATTACCGGGAAGCGCCGACGCGCCTGCGGACGCCGGCCGAGGCGGAGGCCGAGCGCGAGGCCTTCCGGGAGCTCGACGTCGCGCTGCTCTACCTCCACGGCGCGCGAGACGGGTGCATCGGGCTCGACTCCGCGGAGCTCGTCGAACCCTCCTTTCCACCGCGCACCGAGAAGGTCGTCTTCGACGACGCCGGCCACTTCCTCCACCTCGAGCAGCCGGACGAGTTCAACCGCCTCGTCCTCGATTTCCTCGCGAGGAACGCGCCGGCCTGACCGAGCAGGCCGCCGCGCGACTCGACCGCTTCCGGGCCGGCTCAGTAGGAACGCGGCATGCCGAGCACGTGCTGGCCGAGGTAAGCGAGCACGAGGTTGTTCGAGACGGGCGCGACCGAGTAGAGACGGGTCTCGCGGAACTTCCGCTCGACGTCGTACTCGGCGGCGAACCCGTAGCCGCCGTGGGTGTCCAGGCAGGCATTCGCAGCCTGCCACGAAGCCTCGGACGCAAGCAGCTTCGCCATGTTCGCCTCCGCGCCGCACGGCTGACCGCCCTCGAAGAGCCACGCGGCCTTGTAGCGGACGAGGTCGGCTGCTTCGACGGCGGCGTGCGCCCTTGCGAGCGGGAACTGGACGCCCTGGTTCGCGCCGATCGGCCGGCCGAACACGACGCGCTGGGAGGCATACCGAGTCCCCGTCTCGACGAACCAGCGCCCGTCGCCGATGCACTCCGCCGCGATGAGGATTCGCTCGGCGTTCATCGCGTCGAGGATGTAGCGAAACCCCTGGCCTTCCTCGCCCACGAGCGCGTCCGCCGGGATCTCGAGGCCGTCGAAGAAGACCTCGGTCGTCGCGTGGTTCATCATCGTCCGGATCGGCCGGATCTCCAGGCCCTTCCCGCCCGCCTTCATATCGACCACGAAGACGGACAGGCCCTCGGTTCGCTTCGAGACCTCTTCGAGAGGAGTCGTACGCGCGAGCAAGAGCATCAGGTCGGAGTGGAGCGCGCGGGACGTCCAGATCTTCTGCCCGCGGATCGCGTAGCCGCCCTCGATCCGCTCGGCGCGCGTCTGGATCTGTGTCGTATCGGATCCGACGGTCGGCTCGGTGATCCCGAAGGCTTGGAGTCGGAGCTCTCCGGACGCGATCCTCGGGAGATACCGCTCCTTCTGCTCGTCGCTCCCGTGCCTGAGGAGCGTGCCCATGATGTACATCTGCGCGTGGCACACCGCCGCGTTGCAGCCGGACGCGTTGATCTCCTCGAGGATGACGCTCGCCGCCGTGAGGCCGAGCCCGGCGCCGCCGTAGTCCTCCGGGATCAGCGCAGCGAGCCAACCGTGTTCGGTCAGGGCGGCGACGAACTCCTCCGGATAGCGGTCGGGCTCGAGCTCGCGCCAGTACTCCCCCGGGAAGCGAGAGCAGAGCTCGCGGACGGCGGACCGAATCTCGGCGAGCTCGGCCGGCACTGTGAAATCCATCGGCGGCGGACAATACTCACACCGGTGACTCCGGCGAATCGCCTCCGACGCTCGTGCCTGACCGTTCCCGCAACGAGCGAGCGCGCGCTCGCCAAAGCGCCCAGCCTCGCTGCGGACATGGTCGTCGTCGACCTCGAGGACGCCGTCGAGCCGGAGCGGAAGACGGACGAGACGAGAACGCGTGCCGCCGACGCGCTCACAGGAGCCGCATGGCACGCTACGACGCTCGCCGTCCGGATCAACGACCTCCGCAGCGAGTGGTGGGAGCGTGACGTCGAGATCGTCACGCAGGGAGCCGGCAGCCGGCTCGACTGCGTCGTCGTCCCGAAGGTCGAGAGCCCGGAGGACGTCCGGCAAGTCGCCGACGCGCTGAGCGCGCTCGGGTCGACGGCGGGCATCGAGGCCCAGATCGAGTCTGCCCGAGGGCTCGTCGAGGTCGAGCGGATCGCGGGCTCGTCGGAGCGACTCGAGACGCTCGTCTTCGGCCCCGGCGACTTTGCCGCCTCGATCGGTGTCCCGCAAAGGACGATCGGCGCGCTCGACCCTTCCTATCCCGGCGACCAGTGGCACTACGCCCGCTCTCGAATTTCGGCGGCGGCCCACGCGTTCGGGCTGCAGCCGATCGACGGGCCCTACGCGGACTTCGACGATCCGGACGGCCTGCGCGAATCCGCCCGTCGAGCGCGGCTGCTCGGCTTCCAGGGAAAGTGGGTCATCCACCCGGCGCAGATCGAGATCGCGAACGAGGCGTTCTCGCCCACCCCCGACGAGATCGAGCATGCCCGCGCCGTCCTCGCGGCCCTCCGGGAACAGGGCGTCGCAAGGCTCGACGGCACGATGGTCGACGAGGCATCTGCGCGACTCGCGCGTGCCGTGCTCGAGCGGGCGGGGGCCGCATGATGCCGCTCGGCGACATCCGTGTCCTCTCGCTCGAGCAGTTCGGCGCAGGGCCGTGGGCCACGCTGCAGCTGGCCGACCTCGGCGCGGACGTGATCAAGATCGAGGACCCGACCGTCCGCGGAGACGTCGGCCGGGTCGTGCCGCCGTACCAGGCCGACGGCAGCTCCCTCTTCTTCGAGAGCTTCAACCGCAACAAGCGCAGCGTCGCGATCGACCTGCGTGAACCCGAGGGACGGCGGCTGTTCGAGGATCTCGTTCGGGTCTCGGACGCGGTCTTCTCGAATTTGCGCGGCGACGGCCCGGAGAAGCTGCGGCTTCGCTACGACGACCTCAAAGATGTCAACGAGCAAATCGTCTGCGTCTCGCTCTCCGGCTTCGGCATGACCGGGCCGCGCGCGGGGGAAGGGGCGTACGACGCGACGATCCAGGGCCTCGCCGGCTGGATGAGCGTGACCGGCGGCCCCGAGGACCCGCCGACGAAGAGCGGCCTTTCGCTCGTCGACTTCGCAGCGGGCTACGTCGCCGCGATCGGCACGCTCGCGGCTGTGTGGCGCGCCAGGCGTGACGGCGTCGGCGCGGACGTCGACCTCTCGCTCTTCGAGACAGCGCTCAGCCTCCTCACGTACATGGCGACCTGGTCGGCGTCGCAGGGCTGGGAGCCGCGGCGCATGCCCGATTCCGCTCATCAGACCCTCGTCCCCTTCCAGTCGTTCGAGGCGGCAGACGGCTGGCTCGTCGTCGCCTGCCCGAAGGAGAGGCTCTGGCGCGGACTCTGCGCCGCTCTCGAACAGCCGGCGCTCGCGGACGACCCCCGCTTCTCGGATCTCGCAGCGCGGGACCGCAACCGCGACGAGCTGCTGCCGATCCTGAAGACCGCTTTCGCCGAGAGACCGGTCGCCGACTGGATCGCCAGGCTGACCGCGGAGGGCGTCCCCTGCGCCCCTGTGAACGACGTCGCCGCCGCGCTTGCCGACGGCCAGGCCTCCGCGCGAGACGCGGTCGTCTCCTACGATCACCCGGCGCTCGGCCAGGTGAGGAGCGTGGCGAGCCCGTTTCGGATCACGGGCGCGGAGCCGCCGCTCGCGCGCGCGCCGTTCCTCGGCGAGCACACCGCCGAGATCGTCGAGGAGCTCGACGGCGACAGCGACAGGGCGGAGAGCGGATGACGAAGGAGTACCGGGGGCGGTTCTTCGAGGACTTCGCGGTCGGCGACGTCTACCGGAGCTGGCTCGGTCGCACGGTCAGCGAGGCGGACAACGTGTGGTTCACGAACCTGACCATGAACACGAACCAGATGCACTTCAATCGAGCGTGGGCGGAACGGACCGAGTTCGGACAGCCCCTCGTCAACTCGACCTTCACGCTCGCGCTCGTCCTCGGGCTGGCCGTCCGGGACACGTCCGAGAACGCCGCGGCGAACCTCGGCTGGAGCGACATCAAGCTCCCGAAGCCCGTCTTCGCCGGGGACACGCTCTGGGCCGAGAGCGAGGTGACAGAGGCTCGTGCGTCCAACAGCCGCCCGTCCTGCGGGATCGTGTCGATCCGGACGCGGGGCCTGAACCAGCGGCGCGAGGTCGTGATCGAGTTCGTCCGCACGTTCATGGTGTTCCGGCGCGACGCGCCCGAGGTTGCGGACGCCTTTCCCGTGACGGAAGAGGACTGGACGGTCTAGGGCCGGTCCTCCGCCCGCTCGACACCGGCCATCACGCCGCCGTCGACGAGCAAAGGGACGCCCGTGACGAAGCTGGCTGCATCGGAGCAGAGCCATGCGACGGCCTGCGCGACCTCGTCGGGACGCCCGAGGCGCCGTGCCGGAATCGCGTCGACGAGGGCCGCGTAGACGTCGGGGAGCGAGGCGGGCCGCGGGCCGCCCTCCATCACCATCGGCGTCTCGATCCACGCGGGGCAGACGGCGTTGACGCGGATGCCGCGGTCTGCGTACTCGAGCGCCGCCGTGCGGGTCAGGCCGATGACGCCGTGCTTGGCCGCGTTGTAGGCGATGAGCTTCGGGTAGCCCATGAGGCCGACGATCGAGCCCGCGTTCACGATCGCGCCCGATCCCTGCGCGAGCATCTGGCGCAGCTCGCGCTGCATGCAGAGAAAGACGCTGGTCAGGTTGACCGCGATCACGCGGTGCCAGTCGCTCTCGTCGTAGTCCACGAACGACGCGCTGGCGCCGCCGACTCCCGCGTTGTTGAACGCGCAGTCGAGCCGGCCGAAGCGCTCGACGGCCTGCCCGACCAGCCCGTCGACATCCTCGGGCGAGGTCACGTCTGCGCGGACGAAGACGGCCTCGCCGCCGCGCTCCTCGACGAGGAGAACGGTCTCCTCTCCGCCCGCCTCGTCGACATCGGCGAGGACGAGCCGCGCTCCCTCGTCGGCGAAGACGAGGGCCGTCGCGCGCCCGATGCCGGAAGCTGACCCGGTGATCAGCGCGGCCCGGTCGGCGAGCAGCCCGGTCATCCGGAGAGCTCTCCCGCGTCGAGCACGAGCGCGACCCCGGAGACGTAGGCGGCCTGGGGCGAAGCGAGGTAGACGAATGCCTCGGCCACCTCCTCCGGCTCGGCCGCCCGCCCGAACGGCACCGTCCGGCGGATCCGCTCGTCCGCTTCAGCCTCGCCGACGCCCCACCACGCAGCACGCGCGCGCACGAGCTCCCGGTACATCGCCGTCTCGGTGATCCCGGGCGCGACGGCGCACACGCGGATGCGGTCGCCCGCGAGCTCCTGGGCGAGGGACTCGACCAGGCCGACGACCGCGAACTTCGAGGCGCAGTAGGCGCTCATGTCCCGGTAGCCGTGCACTCCGGCCTGCGAGGTCGTGCAGAGGAGCGTCCCGCCTCCGGCCGCACGTAGCTGCGGCGCCGCGTGCTTGAGCGTGAGGAAGACGCCGACGACGTTCACGCGCAGCGTCTCCTCGAACTCGGCGAGCGACAGGTCTTCGAGGCGCGCCATGCTGAGAACGCCGGCGTTAGCGACGGCGATGTCGAGCCCGCCGAGGTGCTCGACTGCGTCGCCGAGCGCGCCCTCGACGGCCGCCTCGTCGCGCACATCCAGCGTGAGGGCGACCGCGTCGTGGCCACGTTCGCGGAGTCCCGCGGCGGCAGCCTCCACGGCGTCCGCGTCCAGGTCCGTGAGGACGACGCGCGCCCCCTCCTCGCAGAAGCGGCGGGCGGTCGCCTCGCCGATCCCGCGCGCGGCTCCGGTGACGAGCGCCCGCTTGCCGTCGAGAACGCTCACGAAGACGGCTCGATCAGCCCGAGCGTCGCGCCGACCGGCGCATCCTCGTCCACCCCGACGAGGACCTCCCGCAAGACGCCGCTCACGGGCGCCTCGATCTCGAGCTCGACCTTGTCGGTCTCGACGGCGACGACCGGGTCTCCCTGCGCGACGTGGTCGCCGGGGGAGACGCGCCAGGCGACGACGGTCGCCTCGACCATGTTCATGCCGGCCTTCGGAAGGACGATCGGCTCCGGCTCAGGCATCGACCACGCGCCCGATCGCCGCGGCGATGTCGTCCTCGGACGGAATCACCGCGGCCTCGAGGCTTGGGGCAAACGGGATCGGCACGTCCGGAACGGCAAGGCGCTCCACGGGTGCCTTGAGCGAGCTCCAGGCCCGTTCTGAGATGCCCGCTGCGAGCTCCGAGGCGACCGAGCAGGTCAGGCGGGCCTCGTCGGCGACGACCGCGCGGCCCGTCTTCGCGACCGACGCGATGATCTGTTCCCAGGGCATCGGGCTCAGGCTGCAGACGTCGACGACCTCGACCGAGATACCTTGGGCGGAGAGGCGCTTCGCCACCGCCCGGGCACGGTGCGCCATCAGACCGACGGCGACGACGGACACGTCGGTTCCGGCCGGGTCGACGACCGCCTCTCCGAGCGCGAGCGGCGTCTCGCCGACCTCGCCCCGGGCCGCGCCAAGGGCCGGATGGTGCAGCACGACGACCGGGTCGTCGCTCCGGATCGCCGCCTGCATCAACCAGAAGGCCTGATGCGGCGTGGACGGGAAGACGACGCGCAGGCCGCCGCCCTGCAGGAAGAGAGCCGTCGGCACCTCCGAATGCTGGGCGGCGTTCGAGCCGGCTGCGCCGGCGGAGCCGACGACGACGAGTGGGAGGCTAACCTGCCCGCCCGTCATGTAACGGAGCCGGCCGGCCTGGTTCACGAGCTGGTCGAACGCGACGTACGTGAAGCTCGAGAACATGATGTCGACGACGGGACGCAGCCCGCCGACGGCCGCGCCCACCGCCGCGCCGACGAAAGCCGACTCGGAGATCGGGCAGTCCCGCACACGCTCCGGTCCGAACTCGTCCGCGAGCCCGCGCGTGGGGCCCATGACGCCGATGCTGACGTCCTCGCCCCAGACGTAGACGCGCGGGTCGCCGCGCATGCACTCGGCGATGCCCTCGGCGAGAGCCGGGGCGAGTCGCTTCGGCCGGGTTGCCGCGGCGACGCCGCTCACGCGAAGACGTCCGCGAACGCGCGCTCGCTCGGTGGCTCCGGCTCGGCCTGGGCGGCGGCGAGCGCGGCTTCGATCAGTGCCCGCTCTTCCGCCTCGATCGAAGCGCGGAGCTCCGCTCCGTCCTCGAGGCTCTCCGCGAGCCGCTCGATCGGGTCGGTCGGCTGCGGCGCCTCGCGGTACGGGCGCGCATAGCTCTCCTCGCCCTCATGATGCCCGCGCCAGCGGTTCGTCCTGCACTCGAGGAAGGCCGGGCCGCCACCCTCGCGCGCCCGGCCGGCCGCCTCGGCAGCCGCCCCGTGGACGGCGACGACGTCGTCTCCGTCGACCGCAGCTGCCGGCAGGCCGAACGCGGCCGCCCGCGCGGCGATGCTCTCGCCGGCCGTGACGGCGTCCGTGGGCGTGAACTCCGTGTAGCCGTTGTTCTCGCAGACGAAGACGACCGGGGCCGCCCAGAGCGCGGCGAGGTTGAGCGACTCGAAGAGAACGCCCTGGTTCGCCGCGCCGTCGCCGAAGAAGGCAACGGCGACCGCCTCCTTCTCGAGCGCCTTCGCGGCAAAGGCAAGCCCGACGGCGTGCGCGATGCCCCCGCCGACGATGCCGTTCGCGCCCACCGCACCGTCGCCGGGAGCGCTCACGTGCATCGACCCGCCCTTGCCGCCGCAGTACCCGCCGGCGCGTCCGAGGATCTCGGCGAACATCCGTTGTGGGTCGAGCCCGCGGGCGAGCATGTGGTGATGTCCGCGGTGGGTCGACGTGATCTGGTCGCCGCCCGAGAGGTTCGAGCAGACCCCGACCGCGACCGCCTCCTGGCCAACCGAGAGGTGCACCACGCCGACGAGCGCGCCGCGCGTGTACAGATCCGCGAGCGCCTCCTCGAAGAGGCGGATGCGAACCATCGTCCGGAGCCAGTCCGGCCCATGCTGTTCGAGCGACGTCACCGGCCGATTCTCCCACGACCTCGGCCTAGGATCCCAACGATGCTCTACATGGTCGTCGAGACGTTTCTGCACGGGGCATCGCCGGTGTACGAGCGCGCGGCCGAGCGAGGCCGGATGCTCCCGCCGGGGCTCGACTACGTCGAAAGCTGGGTCGACGAGCGGCTCACCCGCTGCTTCCAGCTCATGGAGACCGACGATCCGGGGCTCTTCGAGGAGTGGACAGCGGCCTGGAGCGACCTCGCGACCTTCGAGATCGTTCCGGTCGTCGGCTCGGCGGAAGCAGCCGCGCGAGCGCTCGACTCCTAGCAGCGCTCAGTGGATCTCGACGTACTCCTCGCGCTCCCAGTCGGTGACGTGGTCGTCGAAGCGCTGGAGCTCGTAGCGGCGCATGGCCGTGTAGACGGAGACGAAATCGGGGCCGAGGAGCGCGGCGAGGCGCTCGTCCTCCTCGAGAGCCTGGAGCGACTCGTGGACGGTCGTCGGGAGCGGCGGCTTCGAGGCGTCCTCCTCTGCCGGCGACTGGGCGGCCGGCTCGAGCTCGAGCTCGTCCTCGATCCCGAGGAGACCCGCGCCGATGACGACGGCGCAGACGAGATACGGGTTCGAGAGCGCGGTCGGCGCGCGGTTCTCGACGTGGCGCGACTTCACCGACCCACCCTTGATCCGGACGAAAGCCGACCGGTCCTCGGTCCCCCAGGAGACGTTCGTCGGGCTGAACGTGTGCGTCCGCCGCCGCTTCAGGCAGTTCACCGTCGGCGCGAGCAGCGCATACATCGCGCGTGCGTGCCGGAGGTTGCCGGCGATGAACTGGCGGCAGAGCGACGAGATTCCGTCCGGGTCGCTCTCGTCGGCGAAGAGATTCTCGCCCGTCTCGGAGTCGAGGAAGCTGACGTGCGTGTGGGAGCCGGAGCCGGCGCCGTCGCTGAACGGCTTCGACATGAACGTGGCGAGGTAGCCGCTGGCGTGCGCGAGCTCCTTGACCGCGTTCTTGAACGTGAACGCCTTGTCCGGACCTGCCAGCCCCTGCGCAGGGGTGAAGTTGATCTCCCATTGCGAGCCCGCGTACTCGGCGTTCGCGGTGATGATCCCGAGCCCGGCGGCGTCGAGCTGGCGCACGAGCTCGGGGATGAACGGGACATACGTGTTCCGGACCGTGTTGAAGATGTGGTAGCCGGTGAAGAGCGGGTTCCGGGTCTCGGCGTCGAGGAGGTAGAACTCCGGCTCGGTCCCGGTCAGCGGCTCGTAGCCCAGGCCGCGACAGCGGTCGAGCACGCGCCGGAAGACGTGGCGCGGGAGCGCCGCGAGCGGCTGGCCGTCGTCGCCGACCGAGTCGCAGATGAAGCGCGCCTGCCCGGGCGCCCACGGCAGGACGAGGGCCGTTTCCGGATCGGGAATCAGGCGCTGGTCGCCGTACCCGATCTCCTCGTTGTAGAGCGTCCCGCCGACCACGTCGGAGCGCGTGTCGAGGACGGCTGTCCCGCCGTACATGTTCAGCCCCTCCTCCGCGTAGCCGGAGGCGTGCCCGATCGGCACGAGCTTCGAGCGGCTCACGCCGTGCATGTCGGGAAGCTCGAAGCGGACGAACTCGACGCCCTCCGACTGCCACTCCTCGAGGACCTCCTGGGCCGTCCGCGTCTTGGTGTCGGTCGCCATGTCGGGGGATTCTACGAACCTACGCGCGCGCTCCCGGCCCGTACGCGAGCGGAAGCTCGGCGCCTCGTTCGAATCGGTCGGGCCGAAGCTCGGACACGTCGATCGCGGGCTCGCGGCCGAGCACCTCGTCGGCGACGACCTCGCCGACCGACGGGGCGAGCTTGAACCCGTGCCCGGACCAGCCGAGCGCGAGGTAGAGGCCCTCGAGCCCCGGCGCCCAGCCGATCAGCGGGTTCCAGTCGGGCGTGTAGTCGTACGTGCCGGCGAACCCGCCCTCCCAGGACGCGTCCGCGTAGGCGGGCACGCGCCGGCGCAGCGCCTCGCGGACGGCGTCCTCGTACCCGGGGTTCGGGTCGCGGCGGCACGCGTCGCGCTCCTCGACGAGCTCCTCGGGCTGGTAGGCGACCGCGAGTGCGAGGCCGGCGCGGTCGGGTCGCAGCACGAGGTTCGAGACCATGTCCGAGAAGGTCAGGCCGGTCTGCGGACGGTCATGCGGTTGCCGGAGGACGGCCACCTGGATGCGGCGAAGCGCGATCGGCAGCTCGATCCCGGCCGTGCGCGCCAGCTCCGGCCCCCACGCCCCGGCGGCGTCCACGACGACCGGCGCCTCGATGAAGCCCGCATCGGTCTCGACCCCGCGAACGCGATCCGAGTCGACCCGGATCCCGATTACGCGCGTACCGAGGATCGGCGCCACGCCGCGGGCCACGGCTCCTGCAAACCACGAGAGCGTCATCTTCGGCGCGTCCGCGAAGCCGCCGTCCGGTTCGTAGGCGCCGCCGGCAACACCGTCGAGGGCCAGGAGCGGCTCCAGCTCGGCGATCTCGTCCGGCTCGACGAACTGCGTCTCCAGGCCCCACGAACGGAGACGCTCGACGTTCGCCTCCACTGCGGCGCGGCGAGCCTCGTCGGCGACGAGCAGGTAACCGGTGCGCACGTACCCCGACTCGCCGACCCCGACCGCGTCGTCCCACCGCTGAATCGTCTCGACACCTGCCATGGCGAGCGTCGCCGTGACGCGGTTGGAGTAGTGGCGGCGGACCATCGAGAACGAGAGGCCCGAGTCGCCGCTCCCCGGAGCGTCCCGCTCCACGAGCGCGACCGATTCCGCGCCGCGCGACGCAAGCGCAAAGGCGATGCTGGTCCCGAAGAGACCGGCACCCACGACGACGATGTCAGCCGAGCGGGGCATCGGCCCGATTATCATCGCGGCCGTGCGGCGGGTTATGCGGTTGGCGTGAAGGCGGTCGTCCTCACGAGGACCGGCGATCCGGGCGAGGCGTTCGAGCTGCAGGAGCTGCCCGACCCGGAGCCAGGGCCGGGCGAGGTTCGCGTCGACCTCGTCGCGGCGGCGCTGAACCGGCGCGACCGCTGGCTCAGGGTCGGAGATGCCGAGCCGCCGGCGGTGCTGGGATCGGACGGCGCGGGCATCGTCTCGGGCGTCGGGGCGAACGTCTCGGGCGTTCGGGAGGGCGACGAGGTCGTCATCAACCCTGCGCTCGACTGGGGCGGCTCCGAGCTCGCGTCCGGCCCGGATTTCCGCATCCTCGGCGTGCCCGATCAAGGAACGTACGCCGAGCGGATCGTCTTGGGCGCGCACCAGGTGCGGCCGCGGCCGCAAAACCTGACGTGGGAAGAGAGCGCCGCGCTTCCGCTGGCCGGTCTCACGGCCTGGCGCGCCGTCGTCACGCACGCCGAGGCACGGCCCGCGCGGACGCTTCTCGTCCCGGGCGCCGGCGGCGGCGTTGCGACGTTCGCGATTCAGATCGCGAACGCGCGCGGGGCGCGCGTGCTCGTCACGACCTCGAGCGCGGAGAAGCTCACGCGGGCGAAGCAGCTCGGAGCCGTGGGAGGCGCCGACTACCGCGACTCGCGCTGGCCCGAGCCGATCGGGCTCGTCGACGCGGCGATCGACAGCGTCGGGGCGCGAGCCTGGCCCGGGATCTTCGAGTGCCTGAAGCCGGGCGGACGTCTCGTCAGCTTCGGCCGGACGAGCGGCGAGGACGGCCGGGTCGACATCGCCCGCCTGTTCTTCGGCTACTGGCGCATTCAGGGCACGACGATGGGAAGCCCGCGCGAGTTCGACGCGCTCCTCGAGCACGTCGCGTCGGCATCGTGGCGCCCGGTCGTCGACAGCGTCTTCCCGCTGGCCGAGGCAGCCTCGGCGCACGAGCGGCTCGACGCGCCCGACCGCTTCGGGAAGATCGTGCTCGCGATCGACGAGGGGCGGCTGGGCGGATCAGCGGGCGGCTAGCGCCTGCTCGCAGCGTTCGGCGGCCGCGGCGACGAAGGCCGCCATGATCGCGCTCTTCGTCTCGGCCTCGGGGTGCCACTGCACACCCAGCAGCCAGCGGCCGTCGGCCGCCTCGATCGCCTCCGGCAGGTCGTCCTCGACCGCGCGGCCGGTCACGACGAGCCCCTCGCCGAGGTCGGCGATCGCCTGGTGGTGATGGCAGGGCGCCACGTGCGTGCGCTCCCCGGTCGCACGGGCGACGAGCGACCCTTCGGTAAGCGCGATGTGGTTGACGGCGTCGAGCGCCCCCGGACGGCGGCGATGGATGTTCGTCCCGTCAGGGCCGATCAGGTCCTGGACGAGCGTCCCGCCGAACGCGACGTTCATGATCTGCATGCCGCGGCAGATGCCGAGGATCGGCAGCTCGCGCTCGTCGGCCGCCTCGATCATCGCGATCTCGAACGCGTCGCGTTCCGGGTACGTGGCCTCGGTGGCCGGGTCGCGGTCTGCCCCGTAGCTGCCTGGATCGACATCCGCCCCGCCGACCAGAAGAAGGCCGTCGACGAGCTCGGTCGTCCTCTTCGGAGCCCGCTCGTCGATCGGAAGGAGGATCGGGATCGCCCCGGCGCCGCGCACCGCGCGGACGTAGGAATCCGCGACGAGGTTCGCCTGCTGGTCCCAGAAGCTCCACTGCGCCCGCTCGCGGACGGCGCAGATCCCGAGGACTGGAAGGCGCGCCTCAGACGGCTCGCTCATACCGCTCGCGCTCCCAGTCGCTCACGGACTCCCGCCAGGCGCGGAGCTCCCAGCGGCGGGAGATCGCGTAGTACTCGCTGAACTCGTGGCCGAGCGCTTCGCGGAAGGCCGCGTCCCCCTCGAACGCAGCGAGGGCGGACTCGAGCGACCCGGGCAGCGGCGCCAGGTCGTCACGCTCGGACGCGTCCCCTTCGACGGGCTGGGCAGGTTCGCCGCCGCGCCGGATGCCGTCCGCCGCGGAGGCGACGAGCGCAGCCAGGGCGAGGTACGGGTTGGCGTCGGCACCGGGGCGCCGACACTCGAAGCGGCAGCGCTCGGGCCTGTCCGACCGGATCGCCCGCACGGCCGCCGAGCGGTTCTCGATCCCCCAGCTCACGTTCACGGGCGCGAACCACCCCGGCACGAGCCGCTTGTAGGAGTTCACCGTCGGGTTCAGGAGGAGCGAGGCGGCCGGGAGGTGCTCGAGGATCCCGGCGACCGCTTTCGTGGCGGGGGCCGGGAGGCCGGCGTCCGGAGCCTCGGGTGCGAAGGCGTTCTCGCCCTCGGCCCAGCAGGACAGGTGCAGGTGGCCGCTCGATCCCTCCTCCCCCGGAGCCGTCTTCGCGAGGAAGCTCGCCCGCAGGCCGAGTGAGGCCGCGACCTGCTTGACGGCGAACTTGAGCAGCGCGGCGTCGTCCGCCGCGCGAAGCCCGTCCCGTGCGACGACGTTCAGCTCGACGAGGCCAGGCCCCGCCTCGGTGTGGACGGCCGAGAGCTCGACCCCGAGCCCGGCGAGCGCAGGGACGAGTCGCGAGGCGAGCTCGTCGAACCGCCCGACCTCGACGAGGCTGTAGCTCAGCCCGCTCGAGACCGGCCGGTCGTCTGCGTCCCGGATCCGGATCTCGTACTCGAACGCGGCGCGGACCTCGTAGCCGAGCTCGGCCATCGCCGCGAGCTGCGAGCGCAGGACCTCTCGCGGCGCCAACGCGCACGGCGACCCGTCACGCCAGCTCGGCGTGGCCAAACAGAGGCGCCAGCCGGGCTGCCAGGTGAGGTCGTGCAGCGTGTCGAGATCCGGGTGCAGGAGCAGGTCGCCCGCGCCGGTGCGAATGCCGAAGCCCGTGTAGTCGGTGATGGGCGTGTCGACCGGATCGAGCGCGAGCAGGAGGTCGGTCACGACCGTTCCGTCGCGCACGGCGCTCTCGAACGCGTCCGGACGCAGGGCCTTCCCGCGCAGGTAGCCGTTCACGTCGGGGAGGCCGAGCAGGACGTATTCGGCGTCCCGTAGGCCGCTGCTCCCGACAGCGAGCGTCTCGAGGCGCGTGAGGTCGGCCGCGCTGCTCACGAGAGCCGCTGCTCGACCGAGGCCTGAACGTCGGCGAGCGCATCGGCGAGCCGGGAGACCATCTCGCCGAGCTCTTCGTCGGTCGCCGTGTAGGCGGGCGCGAGGGCCGTCTGGTCTCCGGTGAAGCCGTCGAGCGCCGTGTGCGAGGAGCTCACGAGCAGCTCGCGCTGGAGCGCGGCGGCGTCGACGAGGCCAGCCGCGTCGATCTCCCGCGGCAGCGAGGAAGACCCGTCGCGCGGATCCACGATCTCGACCCCGAGGAGGAAGCCGCGACCGCGAACCTCGCCGACGATCCCGAGCCCCTCGAGCGCGGTCGCGAGCTCGTCCCGCAGACGAGGTCCCCGTTCGGCCACGCGCTCGACGAGCTCCTCCTCGACGAGCGCGTCCAGCACGGCGAGCCCGACCGCACAGATCTGTGGCGCACCGTCCCACGTGTGGCCGTGCTCGAAGTTTCGTGATCCGGACGCGATCGGCTCGTAGACGCGATCCGTGCAGAGAATCCCGGCCAGGGGCGCGTACCCCGCGCCGAAGCCCTTCCCGAACGTGACCACGTCCGGCTCGATCGGAAGCTGGTCGGCCGCGAACCACGTCCCGGTCCGCCCGGCTCCGGTGACGACCTCGTCGAAGCAGACGAGAAAGCCGTGCTTCTCGCGGCGCTCGGCCAGACCTTCCCAGAAGCTGTCCGGCGGCGAGTAGGCCGGCAGGGCGGCGGCGCTCACGGGCTCGCAGAAGAAGGCCGCGACGCTCTCCGGGCCCGCGGCGGCGAGCGCGCGGTCGAGCTCCGCGAGCATGTCTTCCCCGCGCGGCGGAATGTGGACGTGCTCTGCGAGATACGGCTCGAATGGGTGCTGAATCGAGGGGCGCCCGGTGAGCGCCAGCGTCCCGAGCGTCGCGCCGTGGTAGCTCTGGGCCGGCGAGATCACGCGCCAGCGGTCGGCCTCGCCGCGCTCGACGTGGAAGCTCCGCACGAGCCGCAGCGCCATCTCGTTCGCCTCGGAGCCGCCCGTGACGAAGCGCGCGCGGGCCATCCCCGGCGCCGCGACTTCGAGCATGCGCTCGCCGAGCCGTTCCTGCGGCTCGTTGCTGAAGTGGTGGTAGTACACGTAGGCCAGCCGCTCCGCCTGGGACGCGGCCGCCTCGACGATGTCCTGACGCCCGTGGCCCAGGATCGTCACGAACGCGCCGGTCCCGCACGCGTCGAGGATCCGCCGGCCGTCGGTCCCGACGAGCCAGACGCCTTCGCCGCGCTCGACGTTCGGGTAGGCGCGATCGAGCGAGCGCGGGAAGACGCTCGATTCGGCCGCGGTGATATCGGCGGCGAGGGCGCTCACGTCAGGCGGGCTCGCGCGGGCGCGCGACCCGGTCGAGGAACGCGTCGAGGAGCTTGCGGCTCGCCTCCCGCGAGGGCTCGGCGAGACGATGAGTCTCCTCGAGGAGCGCGTCCGGGTCGACACCGTGCTCGTCCAGCTCGTGCCGGTAGACGTCGACCCAGCGATCCATGATCTCGGTCGTGACCTCCGGATGAAACTGGAGCCCGAGGCTGCGCCCGATCGTGTACGCCTGCGGCCCGGCGTGGTTCTCGGCGACGACCTTGGCACCGGGCGGAGCGGTGAACGAGTCGAAGTGCCATTGGAACCAGGGGACGTCAGGGACGAGCCCGGGGTCGCGCGTGCCCACGGGCAGCCAGCCGATCTCCTCGATCTCCGAGCGGAAGACCTCGCCCCCGAGCGTCCGCGCGAGCAGCTGGCCGCCGAAGCAGACGCCGAGGATCGGCACGTCGGCGTCCATCGCGTCGCGGAAGAGGTCCATCTCGTGCGCGATCCACTCGATCGAGTCCTCGTACGCCCCGAACTCCGACCCGAGCGAGACGATCATCCCGTAGTCGCGAGGATCGAGGTCGTGCGGGTCCTCCTCGTCGATACGGAGCGTCTCGACCTCGGCCCCGCGGCTTTCGAGCCACGGCTCGATGAGACCCGCGGGGGTCGGCCGCTCGTGCTCGATCACGAGGGCGCGCCAGCGCTCACCCGTCGTCGCGCTCAGCGGACCGCCTCGGGCTCGGCTTGCAGTTCGCGCTCGACCGAGCGGGCGACCTCCTGTACGACCCCCGCGTAACGCTCAACCATCTGGTCGAGCTCCTCGTCCGTGGCCGTGAACGCGGGTGCGAAAAGGCTCTGGTCGCCTGCGTAGCCGTCGCCCGTCGGCTGCGTCGAGAGCAGGACGAGGCCGCTCTCGAGGGCGAGCTCGTCGATCCGACCGGCGACGCCGAGCTCCCGGGGCAGGAACGACTCGCCGTCACGCGGGTCGACGTAGTCGATGCCGAGGAGGAACCCGTGCCCGCGCACCTCGCCGACCATCGGCACGTCGCGCAATGCGTCTTCGATCTCGTCTCGAAGCCGGCGGCCACGATCGCGGACGCGCTCGACGAGGCGCTCCCGCCGGAGGATCTCGATCACCGCGCTCCCGACGGCGCAGGAGACGGGCGCCCCGTTCCACGTATGGCCGAGCGGGAACGACCTCGAGCCGGCGGCGACGGCTTCGTACACGTGGCCGCGGCACAGCGTCGCCCCGATCGCCGTGTAGCCCGCGCCGAGACCCTTGGCGGTCGCGATCACATCCGGGACGAAGGGGAGATCGTGAGCAGCGAACCAACTGCCCGTGCGGCCCATCCCGGTCACGATCTCGTCGAAGCAGATAAGGAAGCCGTGCTCCTCCCGGCGCTCGGCGAGACCCTCCCAGAAGCGGTCGGGCGGCTTGTGCGCAGGCAGCGCGGCGCCGCTGATGGGCTCGCAGTAGAAGGCCGAGACCGTCTCCGGCCCGACCGCCTCGAGCACGCGGTCGAGCGCTTCCAGGGCTGCCTCCCCGCTCGCGTCGAACCGTCGCGTCGTGGGCGGGATGTGCGGTGCCTCGGGAAGGTACGGGCTCAGCGGCTCGTACAGACCGGGCCGGCCGGTAAGGCCGAGCGTCCCGATCGTCGGGCCGTGGTAGCTCTGCGCCGGCGAGATGACGCGCCAGCGCTTCGGCTCGCCGCGCTCGACGTGGTAGGTGCGCGCGAGGCGGACGGCCGCCTCGTTCGCCTCCGCCCCTCCGGTAACGAAGTGGACTCGCTCGAAGCCCTCGGGGGCGACCGCCACGAGCTCGCTCGCGAGCCGTTCCTGAGCGGGGGTCGTGACTGCCTCGTTGTGCGCGAACGAGAGCTTGCGAGCCTGGGCGCGCGCGGCCTCGACGATGTCCGTGCGGCCATAGCCGAGCGTCGCGGCCATCGAGCCGCCGCTCATCGCGTCGAGATAGCGCTTTCCGCTCGCGTCCTCGAGCCAGACGCCCTCGCCGCGCACGACGACCGGGTAGCGCCGGTCGAGCTCGGGCGGAAACAGCTTCGTGCTGTCGCTGCCGACGGCCTCGTTCACGCCCCGAAGCGTACCGCGATCCGCGTGAGCGTTATCACCGCCAAGCGCGCGCGACCCAAGCGTCGACGCTGCGCGCGACCGAGCGAAGGACGTGAGCGGATGGGGGGCGGCCGGACGACCGCCCCCGCTCCGCTTCTCTCAGCCGATCCGCGTGGAGCCGGGCCGCTCGGTCTCGGCCTGCAGGGCGGGGTCGGGCTCGAAGACGACCGGCTCTTCCCCCTCGGC